>Ga0209506_1002294_pt1 | contig 17369 bp, 15 predicted proteins | sample AD_JPNHG2_MetaG_FD_184409 | JGI IMG/M metagenome (GOLD analysis project Ga0209506, IMG submission 184409) | Active sludge microbial communities of municipal wastewater-treating anaerobic digesters from Japan - AD_JPNHG2_MetaG (SPAdes) (version 2) | ecosystem: Engineered > Bioreactor > Anaerobic...
CCCTGTAACGCTGTAACCTTTTTTTCATTGAGTGATTCCTCCTTATTATGTTCTTGTCTTAAGCTTACAATCAGCGGTTCAGGGCGATGCCCTGAGACGCGTGCATTATATTTATTATATTTATTAGGTGTAACCCCGCTCTCTAAATTGGCTCTAAAAGCCTTACCTGGAATTGGCGCTTGTATCGAGGTGGCAGTTTTTTGCATCGAGGTGGCAGTTTTTTACCTCGAAGTGGCAGTTTGAGTTCTGGCGTTATCGGTCTCCAATAAAGGGTGTCCGACGATTTTTCAAAAACACGAGGGTTACAGAGTCTTATGGGGGGATGAGGTTTCCAACTTTTCACGTTCAGTGAATCAACTTTTGTATCGAGGTGGCAGTTAGAAATACCTCTATGACCCTCTTAAATAGAGTGTTCTGGTGTATTGTTACAGTACAAAAACGTTACAACTAATATCTGATCACTTCATAGGATCAGCTTTTTATCCCCTTTATAAGTTACCATCCTTGTGTCTTGCGGTATTCCCACAACCTCCTTGAGCCTCTTCATTCCCTCCCTGGGGAGGTTCCTGAAACCATTCTCGAAACTCTTATAGGTACTGTAGTTTACTCCGATCTTCGCTGCTAACTGCCTCTGGGTAAGTCCTAGCTTATTCCTCCGATCCTTTATTTCTGCCAGAGTTATCTCTTTGCCTGTAGCTTTCTTCTTGTCGGTCGGCCACCTGCTGAGAACAATGTTCTGGTCGATGATGTCTGAGAAAATTTCTCTGGTGAGTTTAGTTTTTGGTGGCTCATCATCTACATCGCCTAAATACCTCTCTTCCAGGGTATAGGTCTCTTCGGTTTGGTAATAAACCAGCCCAAACTCTTTGAGTACCTCTAGAGCATTGAAGAATCGCTCTAGGAGAGTTCGCCTGGTTCTCATATTCCTGGTTGCCTTGTTGAAGGTTTTGGTGCCAAACATTTCGACAAGCAATTTCCTGACTTTGCAGTTGGTGGGACCGTATCCCTGCGGATGGTTACTCCTTTCCTGGTACAGAAAGTAGAGAAGCAGCCTGACGATATGAGGCCTCCTCGCCAGGTGCTCTTTAATTATTTGAAAAACCCTGTTGTCGATAGTAGTGTATTCGACGAACGGTTCCGAGTCCAGGAATTTCTCAGCCCATTTTCCTGGAGTTACCGTGATTACAGTCTCTTTATAGGGGGGACCTTCAGTTATCTCAACCCCCCACAAAACCTCTGGGGAGATGCTGAACTCTGTCCCTTTTTTATCCCAATTCAGGGTGTAATTCAACCTTCCTAGATGTGCGGCTAATCCAAGTACATAGTCAACGCGCTCGTGATTATTCCGGAAGTTTTTCTTGTTCTTATCCAGCCCGAGATGTTTGACGATATCCCAGGCGCGTATTGAAAACGTCCTTCCTTTATCTGGGTCTGCTCCCATAACGAGGATTTGGAAAAGCAGGTGCATCGTAAGCGCGTTTGGCTCTATTCCCGCTAGCCAATTCGCTGTGACCTCTTCAGCTGGGGCAGTAACCTTTCCTAATTCATTGGAAGGCCATATACTTATTGAAATTCCCACACTTTTATAGGAGAGCTTTCCGTCTTTAGATTTGCTTCTTTCTCCTTTGAGCAGTATGTCCGTCCCTAACCTCAGTAAAAGGCACGAGGCAATGTTATGCAGATTATTTCTTCCGCCGGGTATTGTGGTCAGGGGTCTGTCATTAAATCCTTTTGTGTTCTTCCTGTAATGGGAGTTTTCGTGAGCGCTCCCCGATTTCTCGGTTTCTTGTTCCGGGGATTTTACTAAACAAAACGCAGCCTTTTTAACGGGTTCTGCTGCAGAAAACCTATTAAAAATGTGTAGAGCTTCTGAAATGTCTATAAAACTCAAGTAGTCAGATGAATGTTTAACGACAACATCTTTCGAAAAGCCCTTTCCAGGCACTCGTGGGCCCTCTTCTTGCCTGTAAACAAAATCTGATTGTGATACAATTGATTTGTCCAAGGTGTTATCTATGGCCGTCTTCAGCGAGACGGCTTTCTTTTTTTTCATTACTATTCCTCCTAGATCAACTGTTCTTCGAGTTCTTCAACTCCTTCAGCACTTCTTCCTTGAGTTTCTGAAGTTTCTCGAAAACCAGCTTCAAGTCTTCTCCATAGAACAACTTCACCTTCTGTGGAGAAATGGCCACTGGATCAATCTCCAGAAATTTCATCAGCTCTCTCGCAAGTGCAGCTTCAATTCCTATTTCTCTAGCAAATTGTGTAGGACTAACCAGCATCTTTACACCACCTTTTCCCGGTTTTTGCTGCTTCAAACCGAGTATATACACCTGTATAAATTTCTGCCGTTGAGAAAATAAGGGTGCAGAGGGGACTGTTTGGTAAGAAAAAAGGCGGGCCGATTGCAGCTAAGCAATCAACTCGCCTTTTTCTATTCATAAGCGTTACAGAGATTTCCTTTATCGCCATCTTGGCGCCTCCAAAATCTTCGAAGCAAAACACTTATCCAAGTTCTACTTCGATCTAGATTTTGAAGGGGAAACCCCTTCGGTTTTTTGTCGTTATGACTTACAAATTAGTGGGCTTCTATTGTCCCACTGTTGGCAGGGGGAAACCCCCTGAACGTAGTGCTTACGCACTTTAGGCCTTTTTTGCTCCAGCTGGAACAATGTGGTTCCACAAAATTATTATCCCTCTTCGCGGCTCTAAGCCAAGTTAAAAGAAGCTTCAGCAAGTGAATTTCTCGTTGATTATTGGTACACAAAAGTTGAGGTAAGGTTAACCCTGTTTACAAAGGAGGTGGTTGTTGCACTCTCTGAGAAGTAATTATCTTGGCCTCATTCGCGGCAGTACGAAATTCGTGCTCCGGGAAATCGGCAGGCAGATATCGTTTGTTCATAATCCTTTATGAAAGGGGGTGGTAATCAAGAGAAGATTTATGACTTTCGGGAAGGCAAAAAAAGAAGCGGAAAATGTTTATGTGAACTCGCAATCAAAATCCTTCAACCTTCTTAATGCAGTCTTGAAGCTCCTCTCAGATCCTAGAGCTAGGCGAGAAGTCGGCAGATTCTTCGGAAAAATAAAGCTTTTTATCGAGATGGTGAAAGAATATTTCCAAGGAAACTACCGCGAGATTCCAGTGAAAACGATCATACTTATTACTGCGGCTTTGATCTATTTTGTCTCGCCCGCAGACGCAATACCGGACTTCATAATTGGTATTGGGTTTGTTGATGACGGAGCTGTGATCGCATATGTTTTCAGTTCGTTGAGTGAGGATATTGAAAGCTTCAAGTCTTGGAAAGAAGAGAAGGATAAGGGTCCTGAGTAGCGAGGCGTAAAAGAAAAAGAGGGGCTTTTTAGGCCTCTCTTTTTTTTCGCTTCAGAAGTCCCTTATAGGCATTACAAGGTACTTCTCCCCTTCTTCATCCTCTGGGGTCATCTGTAGTGGAGAGTTCGCCTCAACAAATCCCATAGTAACCAGTTCGGTATCCATAGCTACTAGAGCGTCTTTCAGGAATTTCGGATTGTACGTGGCGCGCATTTCGCCTTCTCCGGCCACATTAACTTTGTGCGTGAAGTTACCCTCGCCGATCTTGCCGGTGATGTTCAGAACCCCATCTTCCCTGGTAAGTCTTACTTTATCTGCCCCCAGAGAGCGATTTACGGTCTCCAGTAGTTCTTCTCTGTTGACCTCGAGTTCTGCTTTGAACCCGCTGGGTAGAATTCTTCTGTAGTCTGGGAAGTCGAAGTCCGGTCTCGGAAAGACCATTTCGAAGTAATCTCCCTGGAACTTCACCGCAGTCTTGTCTGCACGGACACTCACTTCTCCCTCCGGAACAAGCTTAAGAATGCCCTGGAGAAGTTTAGCGAAGTACAGAGGAATCATAATCGATTCTTCCTTCATTACCACAGCCGTGGTGTCTGCATATCCCAACCTGAAGCCATCCGAAGCAACGAGACGTAGGCCTGAATCCTGGGTTTCCATTAGAACTCCGAAAAGGTTCCTCTTGCTTTCGGAAGCTGCCGAGAAGGGCAACACTTTTCTCAGGGCCTTCTGCAGGTTCTCTGAGCTGATAGAAGCCGTCTCCTGTTTCACGGAAGGCAGCGAGAGCTTACCCGGGGTGAATGGTAGCGTAATCTCACCACTTTCTGTGTTGATAATCACCGAGCCGTTTGTGGCTATTTCTATAATCCCCTTGACTCCCGAGAGTATGTCTTTCAGGTTCTGCAGGTCGATTTTGCAATCATCCTTGCCAATCGAGTCCGACGGTAAGGTTAGCCTGAGACCGGTTTCACCGTAGATGGAGGTAATACTCAGACTACCCTGCTTTACGGACAATACCGCTTCTGCAGTGTTCAGTTTCAGCTTAGAGAACAACATAACCACTTTTTTCAATTGTGTGCCCTGTATCCTGGCGATGCTGTTCGCGATGTTTGTTGTCATACAACACCTCCGGCGGCCTTGTAGCTCTCGAGTGAGTAAATGGGGAGAGAATCGCTCTCGGTCGCGTTATCCAATTCTTCGAGGATCAGATCCAGAAAGTTGGTATCACCATCTGTGCGGTCTATTCTGAATACACAACCCTCCAAAACCTTCCTCTGAAGTCCGTGCTTTTCCAAACTCTTGCCGATGTAATTGATGTCTACGCATTCTATAGTGGATTCAGAGATGAATGCCTGATGGCTAAGATCATCTATATGCCAGGTGTAGAAGGCATCGGGGTTATCTGCAATTACTCGGAGGAGCCGGATCTCTGACGGGCTTACAATGAGCGATTGGACAAGCTTCTCATCAACGAAGAAGGATAGGCCGACATTACTCTCCTTCCTATCCTCCGCTATTTCGGGGCGGTACTTCTGGGCCACAATGATGAGCTCGAGGCCTTTTCTATCGCGAGTTTCAACCGTTGCTTTCTGCATATTCCTCACTCCTTTCATAAGTCTTCAGTAATGAGTTACTGATCATATCGATCACTTTACTTGCCTTCCTCAAATCCTCGGTGTTGTGCAAGTAACCTGCGATGTAGCCGGCAGAAGGTACAGTCGCATCGAGACCGAACTTAGATGCTGCGATGAATGCCGAAGATTCCACTATGACTTCCTCGAGCTCGCGGGTTAGTTCTAGCTTGTTCTTCCAGACCAGGAAATGGCCGGTCTCGTGGAGCAGGGTCAGAGCTCTGTCAGCCTCTGACTGACTGCTGGATAGTGTTATAGCGAGCTCCCTGCTATCGAAGTAGCCACTGAGACCTTTTCGTAGTGGCCGTTCAACAACAGGAACCGGGGCAAGTTCCAGTAGGTTCTGATAACCCGGGAAGTCATTATTCAGGCGTGCAATTAGGAAGTCAGGCGGCGCGTCTGTCTGAGAGACATCGAATACGTGGCCTGTAGCAAATCCTACCAACTCATCGTCTCTAGTACCATCGGGCTTATCGACCTTACGGAACCTCGGGACTATGATTGCCAAACCTCTTTCTCCCTTGAGCACGGAGATACCCAGGGCGTTCCATTTCTTGAATGGTAAAACATATGTCACGTTCTCTCTTTGGCTCTGTATAAGGATGCAATTGAGATGCGAGTAGTTATGCTGAAGAGCCTTGAACTTCAAAGCTCTTGCAAAGACTTCACAATTTACAATTGAGTCTAGCTTTGAATCTAGTTCCTTCTTTGACAGTTTCATAATTCACCTCCAATAATTAAGGCCCCTTTCGGGACCCTCATATAAGCAACTCTTCTGCCAGACGGAGCAATTCATCCTCTGGCGAGACATTCTCTCTGCGTTCTTTGAGCTTTTCTACGGCTTCCTGTATGGACTCAATGGAGTTGAGGTTACAGTTCGTTTTCACCTTTGCTGTCAGTGTGGTTATATCCATCCCCAGGAGCTCGGCTGTGTCCTCGATCTCTGCCTTGAGTTTATAGCGAGCTATCAGAAGATCCGTATGGGCAATTAGTGCCTGCAGATCCTGGTCGGTCGCCATAGGGATAGCGACGTTCTTGATACTACAGACTTTCTTCAGAACGCTGTCTGTGTCACCGCCTGATATATGCGCCAGCTCGGAGACTTTTGATAGCAGTGTTTCTTTTAGTTCTGAGGAGGCTAATGCTGGCTGGTGGTTGGGAACGACCTCGACGTCATTTTCACTTACCTCCTCTGGTAGATAGAGACCGGATATATCGAATGCCCGGCGCAAGGTTGAGGCCTCTGCAACCTTCTGAATCATTACACGGCGTTTAGTTGGCCACAAACCCTGCCCGGTACTGTACTCCGATTCCCAGACTTCACATTTGAAGGGCTGCTCCATATCTTTTCTGAAAACGGTGCAGACCGCAACAAACTGTGATGGCTTTTTGAGTGCCTCCCAACGCTTATCCCTCTTATTGAAGAACTTAATTTCGAAGGGCACAGGTTCTTCCCTCAGAGTAGTGTTCATACCGTTAAATGCCCCGGACCTGTGTGCGATGTGCAGGAAGCCGTCGCGACCGGTGAAGATGTGGGCGTCATCACCATATTTGATGAACCAAATCTGCCTTGTGAAGGGGTCTAAATCGTATCTAGAAGCTAGATGCAGGAATAGCTTCAGTTCATCGTCCGACGCTCCTTTAGCGACTGTTCTTTTGATGAGTTCAATCTGTTCCTTAGACCACGGAGATTCACTTATCGTTACGGGTAGCATCGTCCATCACCTCCAGAAAGGCTATAGACTGCTTCTCCTCGATGCTCAGATACTCACTCAGTTCAGACAGGGCGGGAAGATCAGGTTGCAGCATCCGAAATCTTGATATCACACTGATCTTAGGCTTGTAGGATACCGAAAACACCTGACCAGCGAACTCAGGATATTTCCCAACGATGATTCTTGCATCTGGCTGGCTGATTTTTGCCTCGGTGGACCAAGACAGCTTTGCGGTGAAGTCTGACAGTTCCACCTGCAGGGATTGGCCTCTGTCAGGCCTGCTCATAGTGCTGAAGATTTGAGTTTCTAGTTCCTTCTTCTTGTCTCTGAGGCGGTTCTCAAGGTCTTTAATCTGCTTCAATTGCAGCAGAAGTGCTGTAGTGTTTACAGTTTGAACATTCATAGACATTCCTCCTTTGCACAAAAATTAGAAAAAGAGCCGCTTAGGGCTCTCTTCACTACTTTGTCTGTACCAAAAGAAGGAATGTAATTCAGTCGGGGGGCGTGTTATAAACTGTTCTTCTCTTTAAGATATTTAAATTATGCTGCGAATTGAAACTCCATTAATGGCTTATCTTAATCTTTTTTAGCTTTACCTTTTCGGACACGTCATTTATGATTTTTTGCATAACAAGATCAGATTTGTCTCCGTCAAAATCTCTGGAAAATTCCTTTATTTCAGAGAAACTCAGACCTGAAGGATCAAGATCGCTGAAATTTGAGAGGTTTATGATTTCCGCGTCAAAGGCTTAGAAAGAGTCTTGTCAAGAAAGGGTTAGTAAGGCGAAAAGAACGTTTTGTATTTGTTGAGGAAGGCACCCTGGGTCCGAACAGGATTAGAAAAATAATGGTAAGAAGAAAAGGCAAGAATGTAATCATTGAATGTTTTCAAATTTCTCCGTGTTTCTACAAAACAACTAAGCTAAAGAAAATGCTCTTTTCGGAATGCGGAAAGGTGTCCTCAAAAACACCTAGAAAAAAGCAAGCTGCCACTAGAAAGGATAAACGGAGCAACCCGGGGCGAACTAAAATATACAGACTGAGGAGATTGGAGAACTCAAATGGTAGCGTTAAGTTAGGGAAGAAAGAAGGCTACTCAACTTCAGCGGAAATTATAAACCTCTCAAATTTCAGCGATCTTGATCCTTCAGGTCTGAGTTTCTCTGAAATAGTGGTCTATTTTGTAAGTTATTGGCGTGTCTGCTGCAATTTTTCGGGCTTTCTTGTATGAATGTACCCCTCGAAGGATAAACACGTCTCCTGAGGCTTTTACTAAACCTTTGTACCAACCTGAACCTGGATGCGCAAAATTATCCTTCTGCAGGATTGAAATATCTATACAAACATCGGCGTCATAGAAATCGGGATCAGAGTCTACTAAAGCAGTTTTTACGCTTACTCCATAGTCTTCATACAAATGCTTCGGCACTCTGTCCGACACCTTCTGAAACTCTTTTGTATTAAGGATAGTAAGCCCTATCTGCGGCAACTTGGAAGGCAACCCTGACAATTCTAGAAGCTTCGAAAGGTGCTGAAGGAAATCAATAACTGCTAGTTTCGCGCAAGGAACGTCTCGTTCAACTACCAGAATATTCCACATTTGCTGATCCAGCCTCAAAGTACCCGCTTCAACGGCCTCGATAAGGGCTACCTGAATTCTTGCTACTGCAACGGGACTGAGGACTGCGTTTAAAGCAGCTAACCCTGTCGCTGATTGCCAAAGCGGGGTGGTGAAGTTCTCATATGTAGTTTTGACCAAGGGGTCTTGTGCCAGAGTTTTTGAGACATTTGAAAGCCTACTCGAGACTACCCCCTGGCGAACTTGTGAAGCCGGGATCCTTAGTTCGGTCCATCCTGCTTCCCTAAGCTCCAAACTCCTCCTGTTATCCAAGTCACTCTGAGAACTATTAAGGTGCTGTTCTCCATCAATCTCGAATGCCAATTTCCAGGCATCTGATTCATAAGAAAAATCAACCTTTTGCCGAGAAAAGGCTTCTCCATTTCCTATCATTTGTTCCAGTGGTCTCTGGGGTTCAAAAAGCTGCCAGGCGTGTTTGCCCAGTAGTTCGGGAATTGTTGAGGCCAAGAAGGTTTTCTCTTCTTCGCTATCGAAAACTCCGTTTAAGCTTTCTTTCGGGTTTTTGAGTCTTGGATCTATCAGATAGTGGGCTCTGGCCAGTTGTTTCATCCATTCTTCTTCCGTACAGTTTTTATAAGTTGTTTCCGGCCCGAATTTTATAGAACCGGCTCTGTTGCTTTCAACAACCTTTACTAAGGGCTGAAGAGACGAAAGAATTGTCCTTTCAACTAGAAGAGATGGAATAGTGGGCTCGCCACGAGCGAGGATATTTCTATACACGGCTAGTAATGGCTGGATTTCCTTGTTATGTACCTTTGTTTTGTTTTCAAGTTTCTTGATACTGAAGACCGAAAGTGCTCTTAAATCTGGCAGAACTACTTGTGAAGAAGTAACAATTTTCTCTCGAAGCTCACGAAGGTAGGTTAGATAGAAACCCCCACTCGCTTCTCTGCTTTGAAACGCTGATGACAAGACCTCTTCCCCCTATTCTTAGTTTATGTCATCGCAATCCGAAACACTCCTGTTTACTTCATAAAAGGAAGAGTAAACGGCTTCATACCGGCCTTTGAGGAAGCTGTTCGAAACTCTTCACGAATGAAAGGCCACAAAATTTTAGACAACTGCAGGCCTTCAAAAAACTGTCGGATATTCTCTTTTTCCAGTATGCTGTTTACTTTTTCCGCATTTTTAGCATCGAACGAAACTTCGTAAGTCGCCGAAAAGACAAGAACATTTTTCTTTCCTTGTTTAACCACGATTCGATAGCTCTTTAACACAGTTAATTGATCTTCAATATTGATTTCCGCAGGTGCTGATTCTATATTAACCTGTACAGATCCAGTTACTTTCTGCTTTCTATTAGCTTCAAAAGCTTGTTTGACTGTAATTACGTCTCTTAACTCTATATTGTCAATAAGAGTTCTAAATTCCACAAACTCATCTTTGTTGAGTCTTAATTCCTGTTTTTCAGGCATATATGCTCTCCTCAGCCTCTCGTAAAGTAATCTTCAATTTTTTCCATACTCAGTTCATCGTTTTCTTCAAACTGAGACGGGAAGAAGTCATCTGTTAATAACGAAGATAGACTTTCAGTACCACTTCTAAACGTCATTGCAAGTGCCCCAACATAGTCCGTTTCTGCCATAAGCTGATAAGTCTTCATTAATTCTATGCTGTGCTTTCCTGCACCGTCTAGAACCTGCTCGTAGACAGATATAAGGCCTTCAATAAGCTCGGATTTCCCCATTCCAGTTTTCTCGACGACTCTATCAAGTGATTCTTTCGCCTTACAGTTAAGCTCGACAACTGAGTCCGCTTTCGGTGTAATGCACAGTTTTCCACCAAGAGCATTGACTAGTGTTTGCATAGTTTTGAATGAAAGATTCTGTTTACCAGCTTCAATGCGTGAAAGAGTAGGCACAGCTATACCTGTAAGATCACTTAGATCCTTTTGTGTTAAACCTTTTTCGATGCGCAAATCAATAAGCGCGTTTACAAAATCGAATAGCGGTCCGAATTCTTTCTGTGCTTTCTGGTACCCCTCGTTTTTCTCAAGCCTTTTGAGAAGTTGTTCAAATGTTGCCATATTACTCACACCCTCCTAATAACATCACAACCTAGATATGTATCGCTTGTATCTTTTCTTTGCTGTATCTATATCTCTCTTCTGTTCAGCCTTACTCCCTTTAAACCCCGCACAAACAAATACAATGGTCTTTGTTGGTCTATGAGCCCCAAAGTAAATGCGTATTTGCTTCTTCAGGAGCGTGGATTTGTCCGTGTACTCAAAGATGTCGGATGGTACTATCCCGGTAATATTCCGGTCGTAACATTCCTGAGTGACTCCCTTCCCCTCTGCCAATCTCTTCATAAACAAATTCAGTATTCTCTCGGCAGTAGCGTTATCCGTTTTGAAGAGGGCATTAATGAAATCACCAACGTAATCGCTGCCTTTGTCAAGATCAAAAAAATAGACCGAGTAATTCTTCCATCTAACAAGTTCCATAATTCCTCCACTTGGCATAGATAATATTAGCATATATGTTAATATAAGTCAAATCTTCGCTATTGTGCGCATAATTTGCCGGGGAATAGCAAGACAATTCTTTCCTGACTATAAAAACTAGCTTTAGAATCCAGCAAAAAGGAGGTTGCCTGTTATTCATCGGAGCAACCTTATTCGGAGTAAGGTCTTGAAGCCTGTAAATGTCTTTAGAATGACGCACGATGTTTTTCAGTTTATTCCCCCAGCTTTTTCCTCACCGGTGTAGATCCCCACGATATTAATTATGCCCTCAAGTCATCAGAAGGCTTTCTTGACTTAAAGCCGTTCTTCTCCAGAAAGTCTTCCACTGCTTTGGGCGAAAAAATAAAGAAATCTTTGATATCCTTCCGAATTTTTTCTATGTTCTTTGCATTTACGTCCTTGGTCTTTGTTAGAGCCGGAAAGGCACTCAGTAAATCCCGAATTTCATCCAGGCCAAAGAGAGACACTTTTTCCGGACTTTCACACATATGATTAGCCATTTCTAGCTCTTCAATACTCCTATCGTGCTCATCAATAGTCATATCCATCGCCCAGCCGTCCTTCAAAGTCTTTTCGAGATATCCCCACTTATTCTTCTTTGCCTTTGGGGCAGCATAAAATATCCCCTGGGCTACTATTTCTTCGACTTTTTGGGACCTCAAAGGAATTTTGTCCCCATAGGTATTGTCTGAGAACATATCGCTAATCCCGAAAAGAAGCTTCCTTGATATTTGCTGGATATCGAATCCTTTGAGCCAGGCATAAGTCAATATTTGCTTCAAGGACTGGTACGAAGAAAAATACAGCAAAATGTTCTTACTATCGCTACTGTCTATGGAATTTTGTTCCATAGATTGTACTATGTTTTGTTTGTTAGTTCTTAGATATATATTTTTACTAACTAACAATACAAACATATAGGGATCTATGGAACTTTCTTCCATAGACTCGACGTTAAACATTTGATTAAGTAATGTCGGAAGATCAATGTTTAACGATTTCTCCTCTACGAAATTCGCAAGTGCTTTCTCAACAGAGACTTTGCTCTTATTCGTTTTACTCAACGATAGTTTATGGTCAATCCAGTTCTTTTGCACTAGAGACTGCAGTGTTTTGCCTGCCCATTTATAGGAGATGGAAAGATTTGTTTCAATATCGCTGTTTGTCATTGTTATAATGTGGGATCCTTCAAGAAGAGCGCGATCAAAGATATGTTCCAGTACCAGTTTTTCGTTGGGATTCAGATCGGTTCGTTGCCTTATAAAGGTTGGGAAATTCCTGATCGTATATAGGATAATATGTGAATCAGTCGTTAGCTGGGAAGGATCATCTATGGCTTTTTGTTCTATAGAACTTTGTTCTTCTATGGAACTTAGTTCTATGGAAGTATGTTCCTCCATACCGGATTCTTCTATAGACATTTCTTCTATAGACGGTGATTCTATAGAACTTTGTTCCTTACTAGAAGATACTTCTATAGAAGATTCTTCCATAGACGATAATTCTATAGAACTATCTTCCTTAGAACGAACGATGTCTTCTCCTTTGTTTTTTGTTAATGATGGGTGATCTTCCCCTCTGTTTTTTGTTAATGATGGGTGATCTTCCCCTCCAATATCTCGGGAATCTTTCAAAGGAGGTTGTGTGGCATCTCGCTTCGTTGCAACAGGTGCAGGGACACCCCAAATCGATTCAACACTCTTCTCATAAGTTTCAGCGCGCGAGAGTGAGCGCGCCTGTTCAACGCCTATTTGATTCACGTTTTCGGTTGATTCGAGAATGTCATCCAGGGTAGTATCTCGTTTTTTCTTTTCTTTGTTTGCCATAAGCGTCATCCCTTGTGAAATTCTACTGGGGTGTCAACTCTGTGGAAGAGTTCGTTCAGTAAATCAATCAGAATACCGCGATGATCAGCTGGGATGTTGTGAAGTAGGTTTCTCCGAGCAGCTATGTTTTCAACCATCCTGGAAGATGTCGGGATAATCGTGTCAAAGGAGAAGGAATCGTATTCTTTCTGAATGGCCTTTAGTAATGATGTCTGAAGACGATATCGCTTATCATACGCATTAACCAACAATCCTAATACATTCAATCGTGGATTCTGACTCTTCTTCGCAGTTACAAGAAATGTGAGCATATTACTTACGCCGAGGAGTGCGTGTTTTGTTAGCGTCAAGGGAATAAGAATGTTATCTGCAGCTACAACTGCATTCTGGGTAAAAATCCCTAATGAAGGAGGCGTATCAATAATTATTAGTGAATAGTTGTCCCTCACACGATCAATAGCGTCTTTTAAGCGAGTTCTTCCATCTATCTGCGAGGGTAGAGTATTACTGATACTCTCAAGCTTTATGGAAGAGGGGATTACGACGATGTTTTTATGCTTCGGAGAGGCCTGAAGAAGTGATAGACCACTCGTTGTCTCAATTACCGACGGATTTTCGTATAACTCAAGAATATTGACAGCAACTTCCACTGGATCGATTCCCAGAGCTTCGGTGGTATTTGCTTGAGGATCAGTGTCTACAACAAGGATAGGCGCCTTACGCATATGTTGTGGAAGCTTAGTCGGGTCATTCTTTTGCAACCAGGTAATTGTGCTGGCTACAGCAAGCGTTACCAGTGTTTTCCCGACCCCGCCTTTATTGTTTGCAATTGTGAGAACAGTACCCATTTAAAAACAGCCCCCAGTAGATCCCCAGCATTCCTCAGAATTATATCACAAACCATTTGTAAAATATAAATGCAAGCAATCAAGCGCAAAGAGGGCTGTAAATAAGGAAATATGCGTACTTCTATATATATTTCGAACGTAACTTTAAGCAGGTATTCAATGGTTGTTCGGGCGAAATTATCACAAAGCGTGCCCTTCAATTGATATGATGAGGTTCTCAATTAGAATAGATTTGTATAGTTATAGTGTTGAGTAGCTTGAATTGAGGGCGACAAATTCACTTTTGGATACTGTGTGATTTGTGATCATAATAACCAAACTTGTCTAGGTTTCTGAGTCGCTATTCGAAATTCATAAAGGGGTATCAATAATCTATAGAATATTGTTCTATAGAATAATAGTCTAGAGACGATAATTCTATGGAATCTTATTCTATAGAATAAACATCTATAGAACTAAATTCTATAGATTAGCAAACTCTTTATTGGATAGAGTTTGAGATATTTTGAAGATACAATGCCATCATCTCGTCATCATCCAGGTCTTTGGCGCCGATCCTAATAACTTCGTATCCACTTGTCTTCAGAATTAGTTCTTGCCTTTTATCCAGGTCTATTTTCTCTTGCCCTTGACCCGTATGATACTTGTAGCCATCTATGTAGATAAGGAGTTTCTTATCGGGATAGGCGAAATCTGCGATGGTTGTCATATTTGAGATGGTTACCTGGTATTGAAGATGAGGATCTGGGAGCCCGAACTGCTTCACAATGTTAAGGAACTTCACTTCGGCCGGCGACTCTGGATTCCCATCCGAACTCTTCTCTCGCCTGGTGCCCGGTACTTTCACCGCTGGGGTAGCTCCTGCAGTTAGTATGTAGTCAAGTACTTCGATTGCTTTATTCCTATTGAGAACTGAATGGTATGGTTGATTCCAGAAGCTCAGCAAGCACCTGTAACAGGCAGTCTTGCAGTCGCAGGAATCAAGAAGTGTCCTGGCAGTCTTCATCACGCTTTCTCTGTACTGGAACAAAACCTCAATGTACCCAGAACCACCCGGCACTGTTTCGAAGAAAGTAACGTGGTAGTTCTCTTCAAGCCCGTTTATGAAGCTATCAATTTCACTGGTACTAATATCTAGCTCGATCGATGCTCCCACCTTCATCGCTTCCATATAGTTTGCTGCCTCTTCAAAGCTCTTGAAAGGCCCCACAACCATTACGTCAGACACGAATTCTGCGTGAAGGCCCCTCCTATACTCGTTGAGTCTTTCTACTTGAATATGTTTGTTATGGACGGTTTCCAGATGTCTCATAAAGTGATCTTTCCCATTAGGGGTGTTCTCTTCTATCACTCCACATTCCGGGCAAATATAGAAACCATACCCATAGTTGGGCATATCACGCTTCGAACCAACATTAATAAGGACAACTACGTCCTTTCTCCTGAACGAAGTAACCATTCCGTCAGTCTTGGCAGTGACTCCTCCTAGGTGGTTTCCCTTTACGATTCCCCTAATGTCGTAGCCCATAATGACCCTACGATTCTCACTATCGCCGGGCCTTCCTTCGAGAGTCAACTTAGGATCTGTGATGTGTATTGAATCAAGCTTCAACTGAGCGGGGTTGTCGAAAGCAGGTTCATCAGGGTTTTCAGGCATTATGTAGTCTTCGATTATGATGAATTTCTGCCTAAAGCCCGCCTTAGTATCGGCATTATAGAAATTATACCGAGTCGGCCTGTACTTTTTCCCCACTGCGTAAAGCCTGGAAAGCGGTGCAAACTCTCTGAGTGCGATATTGTAGTTTCTGTCTATTTCGACGAAGCCTTCGTTGTCCAGGCAGCGGGCAGTAACGTGACCCCTTGCGAGTGAATAACCGGGGAAGAAGCCATATTTAACCAGGACAGAGATAGTATAGAAATCATTGAGTGAAGCCTCATTGCCCCGTGGATTCGAAAAACTTCTTAGGTAATTTGTAATAGCGGTGTGCTCTCGAGCACCAAACTGATCTGCGTGCAGTCTGTTTCTTTCTTCAATGAGGAAGATAAGATCGTCGCGAATGTGGACAAGAATATTTTCCAGCTGCTGTGGAGTGCCATCTATGAGGAATTTCTCAAGCTCTCCCTCCACCGACTCCCTCAATGTCTTCAGAGCTTCTGGTGGCCAGTACCTAAAGAAACGCTCTAACTCATCTCTGAGAACGTCGTAATGTCTATTTATCAGCTCTTCCAGGGGTTTAGAGAAACCGAATAAGTTCTTGAGCGTTTCAGCTGCATTACCACCAAACAGATTTATCCCGTTGAAGAAGGCATTTATGTAATTTGGAAGATAGGCCTCCAGCAGAGCTTTTTCTTCGTCTTTTGAAGTGGTGCTGTGTAGTTTTGTGGTTATAGCAGAGTGGCAGTGTTTAGCAATTAGCGGAATATTCACCATAGAGAAGGCCGGGACCTTTATCTTGCCGGTAATCATCTCTTCCGGTCTCGAGAAGAAGTATAGATCGTGGGAGCTTCGTCCGCAGTAAGTAGTAACGACGGCTATCCTGTGCCGCCTTCCAGCTCTTCCGGCTCGCTGATCATAGTTTGCCGGAGTTGGCGGTGCATTCCTAAGAAGAACCATATCCAGTTTACCTATGTCCACTCCCAGTTCAAGTGTAGGAGTTGCCACAATGCAGTTTACCGTTCCATTCTCATCTTTGAATTCCTTCTCGATTCTCTCCCTTTCGGGTCTGCGAACCTGGCCGGAATGTTCAAAGGCCTTTAGACTTCTGATCTCTCTGTTGGATAAGTGTCTCTTGACGTTGTAATCATCCGTATCAACTGTTACATCAGTTAATTGACCATCACAGTTGTGCCTGGGGCAAACCAAGCCGGGCGTCTTTCTGAAGGTTCTCGTACCACACTTTTTGCACTCGTAAAGATGAGGGAGATTATCGTCTTCTGTCTTAGGTGCCTTACGGAAGTGAACCGCTTCACTGTTTATGGCGAAATGTGAGTTCTCGCGTTCGACTAGGACCCTTTCATCCACCAAAAAGCGCCACAGCTCCCTTAGAAAATCATCTGTGAGATCCTTCTTTTCTGGAAATGCCTTTTTCATAAACCTCTGATAATATGAAGTCCCATTGTTTGAAATCCACCATTTGAGATTGCTCTTGCTATTGTAGGTAGGGGCATTCAGGATGTAAACTTCGGGGCCGAACCACTTACTGAGGTTTATATAACCGCCAGCAACTCGGGGATCACGTTTTGTTATTCCGAGAAGCGAATGGCTTACACCTGTGTTCACTCTCATATGGTCTAGAAGATTTTCAATTATTGCCAGTATCTCTTCTACAGGGGCTTCTAATTCTTCTGCCCAGTGTTTCACGAATTCCTTGCTGCTAACTACATTCCCGTAAGTAAGTTTAACAAGCCCTAGATTCTCAAGGCTTCCGCGTCTATAGCGGGGCATAAAGAAATCTTCTAGAAGAAACCATTCTACAGAATCTTTGAAGTAATTAGGCCTCATTGCATTTTCAACTTCAAAGTCTCTGTATTCACCCTTTTCACGAATGCGTTCAGCTATTTCTCCAGCCAGTTCATCGCTTGTGTATGCTCGGCCCTCTTCTAGAACAGCGTAGAGATAGTCTCTGAGCCTAAACCGTTTCGACCTCTGATTTATGAAGGCTGCCTGGAAGGCGGCCTCCTGTCTGTTGTCCGTGAATACGAGAAGTTTTGCCGCATCTTTGGAAACAGAATTGAGCATATTCTGAGCGAGAATGAGAATGTCCAAAGCTTCATTTGACACAGAGGGCATTAGGTTCGAGGACCTATCCTCCTCCTCATCATCTTTCCCGAGCGAAACACCACAGGAGAGGCATCTAAGCCGCGCTGCAATTGGAACCTTCTTCATTTGAATGAGTTTGTCTGAACCACAAA
>Ga0209506_1002307_pt1 | contig 17299 bp, 36 predicted proteins | sample AD_JPNHG2_MetaG_FD_184409 | JGI IMG/M metagenome (GOLD analysis project Ga0209506, IMG submission 184409) | Active sludge microbial communities of municipal wastewater-treating anaerobic digesters from Japan - AD_JPNHG2_MetaG (SPAdes) (version 2) | ecosystem: Engineered > Bioreactor > Anaerobic...
AATCATTTCAGGAATGTTCGGGTATGTTATATCGTTCTGCTCTATGCGCATGGCGAGGTTGTTTATGATGTTTGTCTTCGAAGAGGACGTGAACTTCACGCCCTCCACCCATATCTCCCTAGACAGATCCTCAAATATGGGATCTCCTATTCCAGTCGAGTCGATCACTACCTTCGCGGCCATGCTTCTGGCTGCCTCTATGATTCTTCGTTTCTGCAACGCCCAATCTATCTGGTTGAACCTGTCGAAATAGACCACCTTTCCAACGCCGTCTATCCCTATCAGCACGGTAAAGTCTTCGTACTTTGCGAGGTCAACGCCTAGAGTAACAAGACCCTCAGCCGTGGTCGGGAGCTGGTAGGGCCTGATGTTCTCTTCTATGCACCTGAAGACACCGCCAGTATCATCTATGAACTCCGCGAGTATTTCCTGCCTGAACACTCTTTCTGGAAGATTTGCCTTTAGGGATTCAAGCTCGGCAGGGTCTATATATGGATTGTGGTAAGTTGACATTTGCCAAGACTCATAGTCTTTCTGCTCCCTGTCCTGACCGTTCACCCACAGACGATAGAACCAGTTTTTACCCTTCGGAGTTCCTATTGCGAGAAGCTGTCCCTTCCTGTCCGACAATGCAGGGCGCAACGCCTCATACCACGCTTCCTCCGACATGAAGGCGGCCTCGTCTATTGTTGCCCACCCGAGTCCTTCACCGCGAAGGTTGTCCGGCCTTTCAGCAGACCTGAACTCTATGAGTGCGCCGTTGTTCAGCGTTATCTTCAACTGTGCGCTGTTGGCATTTTTTATGAGATCGGGGAAGCTGTTCTTTATCATCTTGAATCCGATAGCGGCCTGACTGTAAACGGGAGCTACCCACCATGTGAGTTCTTTCGGGTGTTCGTATGCGTACTTAGTCGTTTCGTTCGCGGCCATGAGGGTCTTGCCGAACCTTCGTCCGCAAGCCACTATTTTGAATCTCTTATCTGATTTGTGTATCTTCCATTGAGCAGGGTGAGGACTGTACAGCTTTATAAATTCCTTTTCCCTGTATTTGTTTACAGCACCCTTCGGCCTTCCGCCCTTATTCTTCTTTCGGTGGCCTGCCCGCGAACTCTGCGACGTATTTGACATTCTTCCTCTCCTGTATATCTATTCGTTCCTTTCTCGCATAATCGTTCGGATAGCGTCTTTCAAGCCACCAAGCCGCCGCTTGCCAGTTACCGTCTTGCGCGGCTTTCTGTACGAGAGCTACGTTTCTGGCTATCGCTTCCCCTTCGGCTTTGAGGACTCTATCGTAAAGTTTTCTTTCCAGCTTTTCTTCGCTTTCCGCGTTTTCCCCTATCTCGAGCCACCTGCTGTAAGTAGAGGGAGCGATCCCCAAAGCTCTGGCCGTATGTTCTCGCGTCATGCCAGACCTCGCCAGCTTTTCTGCCTCTACGATCGTCTGTTCGTGCAGCTTGTAATTCCTTGAGTTGTATTGTCTCGGCATATTTATCACCTCACCTGTTTGCCAGTGAACTCTTCCCATCGCTTTATAATCACGTCGCAATACCGCTCGCTTATCTCCATCATCAGACACTTTCTTCCGAGCTGTTCACAGGCTATCAATGTTGATCCAGAACCTCCGAACAGGTCAAGTACGCTGTCTCCTACGTGAGAGCTGTTCGCTATCCCTATTCCGCATAGCTCTACCGGCTTCATCGTCGGGTGAAGTTCCGATCTTGTGGGACGCTTGACTTCCCACACCTCCGTTTTGTCTCTTCCGGCAGTAAAACTCGATTTGTCTTTCCAGCCGTAGAAGCACGGTTCGTACATTCTCTGGTAATTGCCTCGAGACATAACGAAGGCGTTCTTCTTCCAGACTATCGTTGCAGACCAGTGCAATCCGCTTTCTATGAAAGCCAGCCTCTGCCTCATGCCATCAGGCCCCGGCGCACCCCAAACGTATATGTCTCCGCTGCAGGAGTCAGCCATTATACCTGCGAGGTTTTTGTTGAACTTTATCCAGTCTTCCTCGCTCATCTCGTCGTTTATGATCGCCTTGTGCTTCCCAGACTGGTGCGAAGTGTATTTCTTATTTTTTGTATTCACATATGCTACGTTATACGGAGGGTCTGTGAATATCATGTTGGCCTTGCTGCCGTCTAGGAGTGTTTTAACGTCTTCCCTGTTTGTGCTGTCTCCGCACATGAGCCTGTGATTGCCGAGGACATAAACGTCCCCTCTCTTTGTCTTAGGCTCTTCTATTTCCTTTTCAGCTTTTTCAGCGTCGAAGTCGTCTTCAGATGTTTCTGTGAAGTAGTCCATGTAACTCGCTATCTCGTCCAGCGAGAATCCTGTAATCTCTATATCGAACGCGCCGGTGTCTATTTCAATCAAAAGCTCTTTCAACTTCTGTATATCCCATTCTCCGGAGATTTTGTTGAGAGCTATGTTGAGGGCCTTTTCCTTGTCGTCGTCAAGATCCTCTTCCACCATGTCGTATTTAGTGTCCCATCTGTCGGGGTCTTCCTTAGCAAGCTCTCTCAAAACAGTCAGCCTTTGGTTCCCGCCGATCACGAACATATTTCTCTTGTTGTATATGATCGGGTCAACATATCCGAACTCGACTAGGCTTCTCCTGAGTTTCTCCTTCTCATCTTTGTCGATCTTTCTAGGATTGTAAGGAGCTAACTTAACCTCCGAAAGTTTCCTTTGCACGATTTTCACGTTTAATCCCCCTGACGTTCATTCTAGCCATTTCATCGCGCCATTCCTTCATCTCTCTCTGCGATTCGTCGTCTGGCGGCACGTTATGTACCTTCCAATGGCACTCTGCGCAGAGATAGACAAGGTTCACTTCGTGGTCTGGGTCATCATCAGGAATCTTCATCCATGCTGGCACTCTTACCCTTCCATAAAGATGATGAACGTGGCCACTGTCAGCCCTTCTTCCGCACTTCCTGCATCTGTGGTTGTCTCGTTCAACTATCATTTCTCTATCTTTTATCGGCTTTAATCCGCCTCTTTTCATGAGTCCTCCAAAAAAGCCGGAGCTGCTAGTCAGGCAGCTCCGGAAACCTAAACAAAGAGGTTTTACGGTCTTGCGTTCTTACTGGCATACATCACACAGCCCGTTCGCTTGAGTTCATCAAAGCCTATATTTATAATGTCCTGCTGTTTGTCTTTCATATAGTGAATCGAATACTTTATTGTAGATGTCGCCATTCTAGCGAGAAGCATCGGAACGTTTATTAGAATCGCTTCTATGAAAGTATCGTTTTCTTCATCATAGTAACCATAAAGGAAGAGATTAGCATGGAGTTTATAAAGCTCTCCTTCGCTTCCAGAAGCGTGATTCCATTCTGTTATTGAAATATCTCTGAACGATGCATGAATTGGTTTTCTGAACCTCTCTTGTACGGTCAGCTTTATCTTCGCCTTCATATCAGAAGTAGGAACGTGTATTATCCTGTCTATCGCAAACTTCCCATCGAGGATAGTTTCTGCCTCTCCAGAACCTAGAATGGTATCCTGATACTCTATATGCCTGTTTCGGAATATGCGAGGGTATATACACTTCCTTGCTGTCATATGAGCCTTGTTTGTAAATGCTTGATTCTCTATCGTGTATGGAGTTTTCATTTCAGATATGCAACTATCTCAAGCCTCGGATTGTCCTTGTCAATATCGAAGTCCATTATTCTTGGCAAAGCCCAGTAATCGTCTTCGTACAAAATTCCCTCAAGGCTATCCATGAGAACCTTCAATGTGTTGTGAGTATCCTTCTTTCGCTTGCTCGGAAAGAAGAAATAGAGAAGCAAAACGACTTTCCTTCCATTAACGATTTTCCAGTTTGCATTTCTCGAAGCGACTTTAGCTTTTAGCGCAGCCTCCATCATGAAATCTTTTGCCTCTTTTGTTAGTATTCGCCTATGGCCCGAAGTAAAGAAGCAATGATTTTCACTTGGAGGTACTGGAATTGAGAACGACACACGCTTCTTCGACAAGACTCCCACCTCAAAGTAAAGGGCAGGGTGGTCGGCCCTGCCCTATGGGGGTGATATAAGATGCAAAAAAATACAGGAGCAGTTAGCTCCTGCATGGCTTTCGCAATCATAGCAATTATACTGCATATTTGTGCGGAAAGTCAATATGAATTTTCACATTGTTTCTAACTGTTGTTTTCAATCACATATTGAATATAATCCCTCAGCATTTCCCATTCACCACCAAGCTTTTCCCATGCGCTTATTAGGCGATCACGAAATGTAGAGTTCGGGATACTTAACATTTCTGCCAGCTCCCTCGTACTTGCATACCTCTTCTGATTTCTAACAACAGTATAAGATCGGTCAATCAATCGCCAGAATATAACCTCTCTCTGACTCGGAGAGAGTGATTTCATCATTGCGTCCAGCTTCATGGCGGCTATTACATACACCGCTTTCTCTCCGTCTGCCGTGCGCTTTGTTTGTATGCAGCCTCGCAATGTGTCTTTTGAATAGTTTATTGTTTTAGGTGGAGTCTCAAAATCTATCTCTCCATCTTTGAACGAAAGGGTAACCTGCGTCTCAAGTATCCTCGACCATATGTTTTGATAGTTTCTCATTACCCACAGCAGATCGTCGTTTGTATAATTCTCCGTCAGCGCGAATCTCTCTAGTGATTTCATTGTTAATCCTCACGAGTTCGTAAGAGTTTAGGTCTGGTGTAAGCTGTCTTCCACACGAGCATATCCATGTTCCCCCTTCGTCACTGCTGAAGTATTTTTTCCCGCATTTCGGGCATTTTCTACCTATCATCTCATGCCTCAGAACGGAATATCGTCAGATCCGCCATCGTCCGAACCGAAGAATACAGGATCTTCCTCTGTTATGTTGTTTGATTGCCGATCGGTTTGATTGCTGGAAGCGTTCTTCTTTTCCATGAAATTGAATCTATTCACTACAACTTTCGTGAATGTCTTCTTGTTCCCGTCCCTATCGTCATACTTATCGATGTTCAGAGAGCCTTCTACGAGAATCAACGATCCTTTCTTGAGGAAGTTATTCATCGTCTCCGCTGTCTTTGCGAAAGCCACAAGCGGAATGAAGTCGGCCTCGTTGTTCTTGGAAAACTCTCTGTCAACGGCAATAGAACACTTGCAAACCGCTGTTCCCGTCTGCGCGTAGTTAAATTCTGGATCTCTTGTGAGCCGCCCTATCAACACAACCCTGTTGTACGATATAGACATTCAATCCTCCTTATACGTTATTGCTTCAAAGAACCTATCGAAGAAATCCACGGGAGTTTCACCGCAGTTCGTGATCGGTTTTGTAGCAATAAGTTCATCGCTGCCTATGGAAATTACAACCTTGCTGTTGTCAATGCTTATGGTACACTTGGGGCCACCTGTTTCAAATGCGATTTCTCTTTTCTCCATCATTTACCTCCAATATAAGCCGACAGCAATTGTGATAATTAAAATGCCCCATATTGAACGTTCATTTGTCAATGGATATTTTTGTACCTTCCAACGCAATAAATTCAATGACGGTACCGTCACGCGATAATTAATCTACCTTGCGCGTCTTTTGGATATACCAATTCGATATATCGTCTTTCTTTTGATTTGCCATTATCGCCTTCGCCTTGAAGTAAGCGTCGGCTTCTCGATCGGCTTCTACAAGTATCTTTTCTCTGGCGTTTGTCTCCCTGTTCATTATCGTAATCTCGTACATCTCTCTGCCCCTTTCAAAAATCGAACTATTTCTTCCGTGCGGTGTCCTGCCGAGTTCTCTATGTTATCTGTTATTTCTATACCCTCTATCCAAGAGTTTATTTTGTTGGTTACTTCGACGATAACGTTGAGTTTCTCAAGAAGAACCTGCTGAATCCTGCGAATAGTCTCGACATTAGTGAGTTCCGACTCGTCTTTGCAAAGCTCTTTCACTGATATTCCAAGAGCGTCTGCCAGCATTTTCAACATCGCCTCGTTTGGTTTCAATTCGCCAGCTTCTATCTTCGCTATGGTGTCTTTGTGCTTGCCGACCCTCCTTCCAACTTCCTTGCAAGTCAACCCTCTTTGTTTCCTCAGCTCTCTCACGTGTTCTGGAAAGAATACGCCCATCTTCTCACCTAGATTCAAGCATCAGGTTTTTGTTCTCGAAAACATTCCCAAGAACCTTGATAGAGTCCTTGACGGCATCGAGAATCACTTCCTCACCTCCGTACTTGTCGAACATTCTAACGACGTATGCGCCGCGTTGAGGTTGGAAGTAAACCACTCCGGAGCCCCTTGACGTGCTAACTATGTCCTCGTCAAAGATTTCCGAGCTTTCGGAGTCTGCTATCCCTACATTAGCCATCAGCAGAAACTCTTGAGACCTGTCTAGTTTCCTGTTCAGAAGCGTTCTGTGCTTTCCATCATCTCCCCTCACCTTAACCGCAGTCTCTGTCGCGGTAACTTCGATCTTCGTTGGCTGATACATCTTCTGCCTTTCGATATCCCATACTCTGAATTTCCAGTTCATCACTCCACCTCGATTCTCTCCATCTTTCCCATTCTGTCGAAAGCAATCCTAGATATCGTAGAGTACTGCTCGTCGTTCAATGAGTCCTTTGCCGCTTCTACGAACAGCCTTTCATAGGTCTTTGCCCTGTTCGCTTTTATCTCCGAATTTATCCTGTGCAATTCCCTTTGGATCTTCGCTATCTCTGCGCGCTTTGCCTTCTTTGCGTTCTTCGCAGCCGTGAACCACTTTATATCGGCATATTGCCCTGTCTCTAACTTTTTCTGAATAGCGCATGAGAGCTGATAGTCTATGCTGGATATGTCTTCCGAGAGCTGGTCTATCCTTTCAATTAGTTGCGCTTTTTCCTTGTCGAGATCAATGATGTGCTTGTGAACAGGAGCAAATACAGCTAATGGCTTGTATTCCTTGAGAAGTCTTATAGCTACTTCCGCGGCTGATTCTCCGCACTTCCTGTTTCCTTTGCCTATCTCGTCTGGAAATTCCTGTACTACAAACTCGATCAGCTTTTCATATTCTCTTTCGTACATTTTTCAGCCTCCTTCAGATCGTTGAAGAAAGACGCATTATGACCTTGTGCAAGGAACTCGTCTGTTTCTGTCATTATCTATTCACGCTCCTTTCAACCTCGAATCCATTCGGGTATCTCTTCGCTCTCTTCGCCACGTTGTACTCCATAACGTCGTCGATTCCTATACAGAGAGTTTCCGATAAATACGTGAGGTAAAACAAAATATCTCCAAGCTCGTCTATAATCTTTTCCCTGTCGTACGCATGGCCCTGAAAGAAGTACTTCTTCATGTAATCGAGAAGCTCTCCTGCCTCGCCAGCAATACCCATTGTTGCGCATAGAATTTGCTGATCTTCGGTGAGCGTTCTGTTAATGGTTCTTATAACGTCTCTAGCAAACTCGTCATGTGTCATCATTCTTCTCTGATGTCCTTCCACTTTATTACCAACAAAACAATTGTGGCTGGCCATAGGAGTGACATTCCAGCGACAACCATTGCGTTTAGCAGAGACATTTCGTTCCAAGTGATAACTGTCAGGAATCCAAAGAAGATTATGGCGATCAGGAAATACACGAATAATGCCATTTTTCACCCCTCCAACTGCGGCAATCCGCCTATTGATTGAAGTAACGCCTTTAACTTCGGATCGTTGGTTACGAGAGCCTCCCTCTCTCTGTCCCTGTACTGGTTGTATATCTTCAGGAACTGCGCCCTTAAGATTGGTCTGTTTTCCGAAGTCATATCTCTTAGCTCAAGAGACGCGAATGATTCGAGCGTCTTGTTGATCTTCCAGTCCTGATACTTAGGTATTCCAAAGTAGAAGTTTCCTCGTCTAACGTCGTTTACAACAAGATTCCACGCTTCTTCCGCTCCAAGAAGCGGCTTCGTCGATACTAACGCAGCTTCTCTTATGTCTGCAGGTTTTGGAGCGAAATGGAATGTCTTCATGATGTGAACCACTCCATCTTTGAAGCTATCGTCATCGAGATCTGCGAGCGTCCTGTACCATAGGGCCGAGGCGAACTCGTCGTTGGCTACGGCCTGAATCTCCTTCCAGACAGAACCCATTCCAGCCATCGCTTGTGCGAAAACCTTCTTATCGAGCATGATCACCACTCCAATTCATCTACGAGAACCTTAAGCCCCTTATTCTTCTCCCTGCCGTTGTAATTGCCCTCCACTACCTTTACGAAGTTATTTGGCCTTATAAGCCAATCGAAGGTGGCCTTAAAATCGTTCACTTTTCCATTTAGGAATTGGCTCTTTGATACTGTCTCAAAGAATTGATTCCAGAAGTCAATAGAAGGGTATTCTTTCCATCGGGCATTAAGAAACTTCTTCCTTTGATCTGTTACTTTGATTACTCTGGGAAGGTCAGGGCATTTTCTGTGAAAGATTTCGACGATCTCTGTATATGGAACTTTTTCCGAACTAATTTTTTCCGAAAACAACGAGTGTTCTTGATCTTGATCTTTATCTTTATCTTTATCTTGTTCTAGATCTAGATCTAGATCTCTATATCTATATCTAGAAGCGTCGTTTAACGTTATGCTAACGTTACCCGTAACGTTATGCGAATCCGTTGTATCGTCGGTAACTGTCTCCGGAAGCGACTCCTGTTTTTTCTTGTCTCTGAACTTTTTTTGCCTCAATCTTCTTAGTTCTCTAACTCTTTCTAACCCGTCAACGCTCTGATATTCGCACCAGTTGATTATTCTAAGCCCTTTTGCCTCATCTTCTATCATGTTGAGCTTTTTCATAGTTTCAAGGCCCAATTTTATAGTGTTTATAGGCAAATCGAACTCGTCGGCCAGCGATTCTGGTGTATATGGAATGTCTTCAATGAGATAAACGTAGCCTTCATCGTTGACCTTCCCTGCAGATATTAGAAGCATTATCCACATAAGCAGTATGTCGTTGCCTTCAGGGAGTTTGCGGATAAACTTTATCTTCCTGTTGTCGAACATATCCGTGTAGAGCTTAATCCACTTAACGTCGGCCATTGATATCACCAACGTCTCTTGCTATTTTCTCCAAGTTTAGAGCAACTTCTATGCTTTCTTCTGTTATAGTGAATTGATGCAGCCACATTTTATCGCCGAAAGAAATGATAGCGTCCATAACATCTTCCATTTCTATGAGCAGCTTTTCTTTGATCTCTGAGAAAGTTAAGGACACTTTGTAGCCAAAATTCTTGGTGTTCTTTTCAACGAGGTATGTAAGCAGCATCGCTTGCTGAACGTTACCATTCAGTGCAAGCAGATAGGGTTTGTAAATGAGGATTAAAGCATCTTCGCCTATGAGACGTGTAACCTTTTCACTATTCATACCAACCTCCTGTGGTATAATTGGCTATCACAATCAAAGCCAATAATCTGTGGAAAGAGGGGCGATGGAACGCCCCTCTTGTTATTCCTCAAGTACCGACTCCGAGCCTTCTTCTGGAACGGGAGCGTTTATAACTACTTCATTCTGGCCTCCGAGCAGATCATCTATGCTGCTCGCTATAACGTTACCTATCGGCTGCGCTGAATAGTTGACTCCTTCGTCGTAAGGAATCATATCTACCTCTTCGACAGAAACACCTATCGGGAAGGCTATCGCCAGCGCGTGCATCTCCGCTCTCTTCATAGCCATTTGCCTCATGTACTCGGTGTTGCCTTTGTAGCTCATGGGAGACGCGGTGCCTTCCGCGCTTATGGGCGGCATGGAAGGATCGGAGAAGGTTATGATACATCTGTACGTGAACTTGTTGTTTTTAACGTCCTCATATACAGGCTCGAAACTAACGCCATACTTAATTCCAGTATTTCTGGCATGATACCTGTAACCGTCGATTTTTATGTACACCCTGCCCTTCAGGGGTATGACGTGATCGAGCGGTCTGAGTCCGTATCTAAGCTCTTTCTCGGCCATCTCTTTAAGAACCCATTTCAGCAGGAACTCGTTGTATTCACCCTGCTCTTTCATCTCTTTGGAGACGACTTCCATTATTCCCATCTTGAAATACTGGTAAAGAAGCTCTCCAACCTTCTGATTGTAGGCGAATAGCGTTATCTCCTGACCGTTAGCGATCTTCACGGTTATGGATTCGTTGACCTTCTTAAGCTCAGTGAGATCGAGTTCTATTCCCAAAGAGCTTGCAAATCTCACTATCTGCGGCCTTTCGTCTTTCTTGTCCTCTTCCGGAGCTTCTTTGCCTTTCTTCTTTGGATCTTCAACGGTTGCCTCGTTCGGATCTTTCTTTCTCTTTTTAGTCTCTTCGACTACAACCTCGTTTCCGAACATATCACCCATATCACACCTCCTGTTTTATGTACTCCCTAGCACTAATTACCTTTACGCTAGGCGACGCTTTGTACTGGCACAGCTCTCCTACCTCTGGGGGCATCATTCTCACTATCTCCGGCGGCATTGACGGAGAGATGTTTATAAATTCCGCTCCGTTGTTTTCTATGAGCCATTGAGCGACAATGGCTTTGTTGCCGTTTCTCGCTTCCTCACCCCTTCCTGCTATCTTCAGTTTCAATTCCTCCGTTAAGGCCATAACGCTCTCGTCGGTAACGAAGAGCGGCTGGCCAGTTTCCTTCACAATGTCCCTCGCCCTGTCGAAGACCTCTTTGGCTTTCTCTTTCTCGATCGCCGCGTTTCTGATTTCGTCTTCAATTCCCTGTACCGAGGGCAGTTTGCATCGCTCGTGAAAGGAGCAATATGAACACCCACCAGAAACGTCTGGCTGAAATTTCTCAATTGGATCGACTGATTCGTATTCAGCTTCTTCAAGTCTTTCTTTTATGAGTTGCCATTTTCTTGTTATGAAGTTAAAAGCAGAATCAACCTCGATATCCGTTATGGCATACGGATATACACCTCCTGTTGCAAGCAAGAAGAAACCGGCATCGTTGACGTTCAAGCCAGCTCTTATGAGCGGTAAAGAATAAATGAATACCTGCCTCGGATCTGGTTCAGACCAGCCTGTTTTCCAGTCTCTTACTGAATATGAGCCGTCTCCGTTTCTAATGACCAGATCAATCACTCCCCTGAAAAAGCAATTTGGAGAGTCAAAGTCAACCTTGTTAAATTTGTTATCAAATCCGAATTGTAGCTCTGAAGCTGCTACTGGTAAGCCTTGCAGCATACGTACGCCAGTGTTGAACCTTCGTTTTGCAGTGGTATAATCTTGTTTGGGAAGGGTATCGAGTTTCTCTAACGCTTTTAACATATCACCCCGATTTTTTATCAGCGTATCGAGAGCTTCGTGTACAGACTTTCCAATCTGTATAGCTGGTGTCGGCGGTTCTTCGAGACCTTCAATGTACCTCAGATAAAACTTTCTCGGACATTTCAGAAACGTATTTATCCTGCTGTATGACAGGGGTAGAGCTTTTTTCAGAAGCTCTTGCATTTTTTATCCTCCTTTCTATGTAACCTTCTTTCGATAGCAGATCGAAGAAGGTTCTTGCAAATTCACTCGGCATCTCTCGGGAATACCTTTTCTATCGGAAGTCCGAAAGCGGAAGCTACCTTGTAAGCGGTCTCTACCATCGGCTTTCTTATGCCCTTTTCGAGCATATGCAGATGAGCAACAGGAACGTTGGATCTCATACTCAAAACGTGCATCGTCCAGCCTCTTTCCTCTCTTAACTGTTTGATTCTCGATCTTACGGACAATTTTTGCACCTCCCTTCTAACTATAATTATACAACATTTGAAATTACAATCGGTTAAAATATAGCATATGTTTATTGACAAAAAAGAAGAAATGTATGTTATGCTAAACTGGGGTGATATGAATGAGTATAGGCTCTAGAATACAGGAACTCAGACAAAACAAGAAGATGTCAAGGTACGAGCTTGCAAACAAGGCAGATCTAACAAGCGTGGCTATATACAACTACGAGACCGGACGCAGAATACCAAATACTATATCTATTGCAAAGATCGCCACCGCGCTTGGAACCACGACAGATCATATATTAGGATTTGAAAAACTTGAAATTGAAACTATTCCTTTCTATGACATAGACAAAATTGATACGAGGACAGGGGAGGGTAGTGAAACTGATATGAGTAAACTGTTTGGAGCAGATTTTGCAACGAAAGTTCCAGATGATTCGATGTTTCCTGATTTTGAAAAAGGCGATATCATCTTCCTGAAGAAAGCGAAGTACTCTGAATCGTCTGGGAAGGTATGCCTAGTTCGGATAGGAGACGAGAAGTCTCTGAGAAAGTTGGAAATAATCAACAAGGGAGAGTATGTGTTGAAGGCAACAAATCCGATAGTGCATAATGTAGAAGTAGAGACTATGAAATTGGAAATGGGAGAGCTAGAAGTCTTAGGAATCGTCGTGGGGAGAGCCACAAAAGTAGATTGAAGAGAGGCGCAATGCCTCTCTTCAATTCTTACCTTTGAAAGACAGGATAGTAACTGCGCTTGTTATAATCACACACAGTATAAATAAAACGGACAGTGTTAATATGGCTATCAATACAGCATATAATACTATTTTCATAGGGAATTTGGAATGTCTGGCTTTGTTTATTATGCTGTATTTTAAGCTCATACAGTCTCCCTCGATTTAGCTTCCTTTCTATTCTCGATTATCGCATAATTAAGGGCCTTATCGAAATTGCTGAAACGTGGGGCTTTGTGTTCTTTGTCACCAATGAATCTTGCTCTGGCAACATACACAAAACCAGTCCAACCGCACCTACACACTATGAACGCTTTGTGTTTTGTCCAAGTCCTCTTAATTCTTCGTGTTTTTTTCAATTCAAACCTCCAGTTCCTCTATTGCTTTCGGAACTGCCTCCGCTATGTCGTCTCTGAGACTTTCGTACAGCCACTCTTCGTCATCTTCCATGAAGTAGTAACCATCAACAACAAATAGATATGTAAGCGACGGCGTTTTAGTGTTCTTTCCCTCTGCGACCACCATTAGATCGTCCTGCTCTTCATCATAGACAAGACAGAAGTTTGTGCTGCTGTCCTTCCAAGTATCGGCCTTCTCTATCATTGAAGAGACTATCTGGTTTATATCACACTCCTGCCAAAGCTCAGATATTCTGTCTCGCTTCATGGATTACCTCCTTCATCATGTATTCGGCCTTCTTTGCGAAGGCGAAACCGTAACTATCCCTTATGTGCTTTATAGCTGAACGAACCGAGCGAAAAACTATTATGTTCTGGTTTGTGCGGTTGTCGTATATCTTGTATTCCACCAAAGCTACTCCGTTTGCTTTCCTGTATATCTCCACCCTTCTAACGTCTCCCAAAGGGTGCCGGAGTTCGCACACAAACCTGTACTTTGCTATCAAAAGATGCTCTGCGTTTCTAAACATAAACACCTCCAATTATTGCAATTTTTGTGCTATCATAGATTTGAATTCTTATGAAAAACGTCCTTGAAAGGGTTAGTCCTTATGGGACGTTTTTCATTTCATCTTTCCATAATAAGAACGGCCTCGAAAGAGGCCGTCAGTCTTCCCACCAGTATGTTGCAGATGGAGAGCGCAAATTCACTCCCGCCTTGAGCATCAACAACAACTCTTCCCATTCCATGTTGTAGTTGTCGGTCAATACTTTTGCTGCAACTTCTTCGCTCACCTCTTCAGGCTTTTCCTCATCATCGTACTGTCTGAATATCATGCTACTCCTCCTGCTCCACAAAGCACCTCCGATTCATCAAAGAATTTCTTACATAGTTTGTCGGACGCGGAGAAGAGCTTGGAAACATCTCTCCAATTCTTGCTCTGCGCCCAACTCTGTACGTACTGAGCTGTGTACCAGCTTGTGTCAAGCCCCAATCTGGCCATGATGAAGTAACTCGCGGTCTGGACTACGATCTCCTCCTCGGCCCTGTCCATGCCCTGCACCTGCAGGTGCGCCCATTCGTGTACTATCGTGCTTGCCTGTTGACCCGTTGCCTCGTTGTTGTGAACATGGATAATCTTCGTATTCTTGTTGGTGTATCCATGCTCTCCGTGGCTTTCCTCATAGAACTCTATCGTGTAACCCATGTTCTCGACTGACTCCATTATTCTCTGAAGCCCTTCGTATTCGTCTGTTATAACGACTTCAGGCTCTTCAGGGACAGGCTCTCCTTCAGTCTGGCTTATGTCGAACACGTATGCTGGTTTGAATCCCTTTACGCCGCGCATAACTTGTTCAACACCGTCGTCGCCTTCTTTCCTGTACGTATAGGTGCATGGAGCGATAACCATGATTCCTTTCTCGCCCTTCTTCACGAACCTGTTCACCTTTTTCCATGCGTTGAACCCCGCAACCCTCGTAGCGTCTTGCTTCTGCATGAAGATCAGAATGATGTTACCGAACGAGTAGTTGTGGAATACCCTGATGAACTTCTCTATACTCCTGAAGTCATCAGAATTGATCCACTTGTGAAAGGCTTGCTCTAACCTTTCTGTAGCTTCTTTGTTGTCCATACCACACCTCCTATACCCCTCTGTTCATTTGCTCAACACTTTGCTGTGTAATCGAAGAAACTTGTAGCCTTCGATCCAGCCTTAATCTGCTCCTTGAGCCATATCAAGAAGCGATTGGTATCGAACTCTTCTTTGAACGTCTCTACCACAGATCCATCGAAGAATATTGCAAAGTAATCAGAACATTCCCTCTTGTTTATCAGCCTGACAAGAGAGAGGTTGTACAATTTCCCTTCTGAATTTTGATAGAACATCTCACACCTCCTTGAAGTCTTCAATTGTCAGGCTAGAAGCCGCGAGCCATCTGATGAACTTTTCGGCTTCCTCTCTGGTTTCAAACTCTGCAATATACCAGTCAGTACCAGAGACGATAGCGTACACAATGAACGTGGTGTTTAATACATAATTGCCATCTACCACAACATACTTGTGATTCTCAACCACCCTCTCGCTGTGTTTCTCGATGTAGATAACGTCTGCTCTGTCGATGTTGATAGCCTTTCCGTCCTCATTTACAAAGTACATAATGCCACCTCCTTGTAGTGGGTTCAAAAAGAAACAGCCCCGAAGGGCTGTTCAGATTTCAACCTACTACCTCACCCACGCTTCCTTTACTTTCAACACCTTCATAGATTCTGAGGCTGTGGCTATTGCGAGATCTAACGTTCTCGCTCGAGCCATGACCTGAACGGTTCCTGCATATTTGCAGGATATTTCGTACCACTTGCGCTTGCTAGTGTCGATGTAGATGTTTCCATCTGGAGTAGCAAGCGTCTTGAAGATTCTCTGTGTAGCAATAGTAGAGTTCATTCGATCACCTTCACGAAACGCGGATCTACGGAGAAAGACCTTGAAGGATCGGATTCTTTCTGAATACGAATGGTCTTTCTGTTTATCTTCACCACTGTATAAACGACTCCAGTGTGAAAGTAATCTACCTTCGTGCCTATTTTGATCTTCTTGAAAGCCTCCTCTCTTTCTTTTTCCCTCCTTCTCTCCGCATCGCCTTTGATCTGGACGCACCGTAGAGATTCAGCCCTCGACTCAAGTTCTTCGGCTTCGTTCTCAAGCTCGAAGCCCTTATGATATTTTTCGTACATACGTTCCCTCTGTCTTGTGAAGGATCTTCCAGCAGAGCTGTCTATGTTCGGTTGCGTGAAGAAGGCGATATCGCCGTGCTTGGAATTGAGAGGTTCCTGAAGTTCCGCTGCCTTCTCCCTTCTCTTCGCTGCCCTCTCGAGAAGTCTATCTGCTTTTTCGTCTGCAACTTCCTGTGCCCTTTCTCTCAATTGTTCTATTGTTTCGATCACCAGCATCTCAAACTCCGTATGCTCACGCATAAACTCTGCTATGGCCTCGGAGTTCGGCACGTCCCACCCTTTGTACTTCTTTCTCCACTCCCCACCTAGAGAGCGGATTTGTTGTCGGTAGTCAAAAGTGTCACCGATAATCAGGTACTTTGCCATATTTCCCTCCTAATAAAAAAAGGCTGCCATTTCTGACAGCCCCTTTGCTTTGTAGATATATTTCTAGCTCTACCTCCTAGAATCCTGCGTAAAATTCCCTGTCCGCTAGATAGCTCCAATACTTCTTGTCCCCGATAATCACGTGATCGAGAACCCTTATGCCGAGTATATCCCCTTTCTCCTGCATTTCAACCGTTACTTCTCTGTCCTCCCTGCTTGGAGTAGGATCACCGCTCGGGTGATTGTGAACCAAAATTACTGCCGCTGCGTTCGCTAGTATTGCTGGTCTGAAAACCTCCCTAGCGTGCATTAGAACCGAATCCAAAATGCCTTTGCCGACGTTCGTGATACCAACAATGTTTAGCTTCGTGTCCAGCGACACGACCAACACATTCTCCACTGCCTCGCTTTCGAGAATCTTCGAACAGATTCCGTAAATCTCTAGCGGTTCGCTTGCCTTCTGAAAATACTCGTAACTTTCTTCTCGTATCATTTTCCAGCTTATCTTTGTTGCTACCATCAAACCACCTCCCTTGTGGAGAGGAAGGGGAAATCCCCTTCCCTAACTTCTCGGATTTGGCTTCAAACCGTTCTCTTCCTCTATTCTCTTTGCCCTCCCTTCGGCCTCTTTCAGCCTTCTCTTTGGCTCGGACGTATCTATTCCGGCCTCTTCCAGCAGTTCTATCTGGAGCTTCAAATCCAATATCCTTTCGTATGTCCTAGAAAGCGTTTGCACTGTCCAACCTCCTGTACTGATCCTCTATGCTTTCCGGGTTTCTCTCCCCGAGCATAAGAGACTCGACCGATCTGCCTTCTCTAACGTGAAAGTCATCGACCCACCAGAACTCTTCTGCGTAATTCCGCATCACGATGCCCTCTTTCATCGCCTCTACGAGAGCTTCCCATACATCGTTAGTCGCAAACCTAGCCAGTTGATCTCTAACCGCAGCCTCGCAAGCATCTCTGATCTCGCCGTCGTCAAATCTCCTTCTTTTGAACATACAACGCCTCCTTCTGTACTCTTGCCAAAAGATCGTCTAGTGGGGTTTTCCTCGAACAGTAGATTGCATCGTTCGTGATTATGAGATTGCCCACAAGCTCGAACGTTGGCGATGCTGCCTTTCTGATAACTTCTTCGTCGTCCACTGCTTTGACGCTCATTTTGAAATACGACATACAAGCCTCCTTATGTAAAATGGTTTTTTGAAAAAGTGCCTCACATCGCATGAGGCTAATAAGGGGTAAGTTGCACTTGCAAAGGGGTTTTGAAGTTTCTCGGGAGGCGGCCTTCCGACCGACTCCGAAGAGCTTTCAAGCTCCGAGCATCTTTCTGATCTCTGACTTGATCTCTGATCCGATCACGTTTTCCAGCAATTCAACATAT
>Ga0209506_1002312_pt1 | contig 17235 bp, 18 predicted proteins | sample AD_JPNHG2_MetaG_FD_184409 | JGI IMG/M metagenome (GOLD analysis project Ga0209506, IMG submission 184409) | Active sludge microbial communities of municipal wastewater-treating anaerobic digesters from Japan - AD_JPNHG2_MetaG (SPAdes) (version 2) | ecosystem: Engineered > Bioreactor > Anaerobic...
ACTATCGTCAGATGCCGTTGCTGCTGAAAGGATTAAAGGAACTCGTTGACAGTCAACAGGCCGTAGCATAGGATTCACAAACGACCCGGACCGATGACCCATTTTCAACGACAGCCGGGACAACTTCATCCCGACCAAGGATGCCCCTAATGATCAATCGGCGGCAGATTGCGACGGTAAACTGCTGACAACGGACTATTCAATCAATAAGCGATTCCGTTTAAGCATTGCCGGCAAAGCATTTGCGAGCAAAAATCGCCTCACAAGTGCAGATACGCTGCCCATAAATTATCGCAGCTCTTACTGCCCTTGGATCTCAATTGTCAGTTTTTCCCAGATTTCTATGTTGGCTTTTTTGGGCGTCCGGGAGAGATCGTAGTATGCCGTGGCGTTCATGACACCTTCGCGGGTGATTCGCGATGGCAAATCGGAATCTTCGCCTGTCTCCACCGTGATATGTCCTTTGACCGAATCGTACGTGCAATTGCGGAGGAAACCCAAAAGCCCTTTGGGCTTGATGTGTGGATGATGCAGGACAGGCAATAAGTTCCTGGCGGGACTAGGGCTCAACGTCTCATGACCGGTTACTGCCAATGCTCCGTCGCCATTATTTTCAGGCAGCCATTCCGTAGTCACGGAGGGCGGTTCACCCGGCAGGACCGATGGAAGTTGACGCTCATAGTTCCATGCTTCCTGGACCGCCAACTTCTGAGACGCTGCGTGCGCTCTGAAGAACAACTCATGAATCGACCATATATCGAGAAGCAAGTTGTGCTCTTTGACCTTTCGCTGTCCACAGTCATCGCCTTGGGGACACGATTCGCACCCGCGGGCGAGGGCTGTAATCGATTTCAGCAATTCATCAGCTTCTACAATTTGTCCCTCGTCATCCACAAGCACTTCAAAGGATTTTTCCGCCAACTCCTTGACTGGATCAGCCGAGGACAGCTCGTTTAGGAAATCCGTGCGGCTTGCGGCCACGTCTTCAAACAGGAGGCGATAACGATACGGAGAATCAGAAGACCCTGAACCGGCGGGCTGGATGCGGCAAATGAAGCCGAGGGTCTCCGTCTGAGTTTGGCGGCCCGAATCCGGGGCTTGGTCTTCGAACACGACACTTACCTCGCGCTCCAACATAACTTTGTAGCTAACGTAATTCGCTTGTTGCAGATCGTCGGATACAGTCTTAATCCTTGAGGAGCTACACCCGCCCAGAAGGCATCCTACTAAAACTGCTGCAAGCAGTTCCCCTATTCTGTTCACGCCAACTCCCTACCGATTCGATTACTTGCCGTTAATTGCCCATGATGTCACAGGCGAGTGTACCGGCGCGCCGACATCAATGATTGTGCAACGATTTGTCAAACGCGGCGTGTCAGTCGTATACACCTGATCCACCCGCTCCGCAAATTCATGGTCGTCCGATTGCCCAAATCATCCATCCCAAACACCTCGCCTTCAGTCAACAGGCCCACCAGATAATCCGCCTGCGTGAAAACGGTCCATTGACAAAAACATGGAGTATCGGTACGACCTCTTAATTCTACTGCAAACGTATGATCTCAATCAAAATAGATATAGCTCTCCTTGCCTGTAACCGTCTTGTTTTCGTCAAGAATGACAGCACGTACTTTGTATGTTCCTGATGGGCCAGGACGCGAATAGCGGTATCGATATCCGGCATGTTGCACGAGGATGCTGTTCGCCTGTCCCCATTTTGCCTCAATGGATTCCTGTGTCATCCCTGCAGACACATCAGTAAGCAAATCACCGGTTACTTGGACGGCGACACCATTGGGGTCAAATTTAATTCTTGTACTTGGTCCGAGACTATAAGTCAGTTCGTGCGAGTCCGTCTTCGGAGAAATGGAACAATAAGTCCACGAATTCTCGAATGCGAGCGTCTCGATGGCTATGGGTTCTCCCAAGGTACGATGGACATCCATTTCGCTCCATCCCTGTGAGACTTCGCAAAACGCATCTTCCCGGTAATCCGCAGAATAGACGGTCTCGCCAGCAAACAAGAAGTACCAGATTGATTCGGCATTGCGCACAGCGCAATAAAGGATGGAAACCACAACGCCTGCCGCTATGACCAACAACAGCAAGAGGTTCTTAGCCTTCATTTCCGCTGCCCCCCTTCGTTCTGATGCGAGTCATCAATCGTGGGGGAGGGGAAAGGACTGGGAGGAAAGCCGGGAGGATTCAGTCTCGGCCTAGGACTGCCGGGAAGACGTCCGCCCAAACACCTACATGCCACATCCTTTGGTGTTCCGTCGTTATTGCACCGTATTGTACAAGTACAATTGTCTGGAATCTTGAGTATACCTCCGCCAGGCCCTGCAATACCGTCAGTCTCTGCGCATTCTCCCGGTTTCGGCACATCTCTCCAATCTGGCTCACCGCAATCCGTATACCAATCATCTTCGGGTAGGTATTTGTAATCAACCTCCTCCGGAGAGCATTTCACATCAACACATACTTTTCCTGCGCCAAAAATCGGTGACCTGAGTCCTGAAGGATCAAGGTATACCACTGGGCGTGATGAGACATATTGGTATAAATTTACGTTATCATAATACTGAGCGGCTGGTTCAAATGTATAATAGATATTGCATGGGAACATGCCGTACAAATCATGTTGCACGAACCGTCCGAGTTGCGTGTTGTAGTCTCGGTGGCGGTAGTGCATGTGGTGGAGGGTGGCGTTATCGAGAGTGTCGAGCCGACGGCCGGTGAAGGTGTAGGGGTTGCCTTTGGCTGACGCGGTTGCGGTGGTCTCGTCACCATCGAACCAGTCATTGTCGTCGCCGTCTTCGGTGTAGACCAGCACCGTGCCGTAGGCGTCGTATTCGTAGCGTTCGGCGACATTGCCGCTATCGTCAAGCAAGACCGCAGTGGAGTACAGGTGGTCCTGGCCATAGTAGTAATCCTCGCCGTCGCTCTGGCGGTGCATGACCAAAGGCTCGTCGATGTAGTTGCCGTACACAAAGTAGCGCTGCAACGTGCCTGCACCGCTGTATTCCGCAAGGCACTGCCACTCCGGATTGTAATAATAGAGTGTCGTCGTCGAGGCGACCGAATCGATTACCCTGATGCGGCGGCCGAGCGTATCATAGGCCATCTGGGCAACATCATCCCAGCCGCCCAAGCCGTCCGGCTTCTGAATCCTGACGACACGATTCTCGTAATCGTAGAAGTACTTGTAGCCATCTTTGTCCACGGTCAGGTTGCCGGCGTCATCATGGCTAATCGAATTGCCGCCAATCGACGTGTACCGGTTGGTCGACGACTGCACGGTAAAGCCCACCGCCCCATCGCCTCGCAGCACCCCAACGACCGTCCGGCCGCCTGAATTACCCATGACCGCCCCTTCCAAGCCCAACTGACCACTAAGATACTCAACCTCGCCTACGCCGTCAATCCCCAGCCCACCTCATCCGCAATAATTTCTTCCGACATCCCCCAGCATGAAAGTGTTGAGCGGCGGCTGCCTGAATAATATTTCTTCCACCCCCACATCCGCTTCCCGGCCGCACCGCCCGGCCTCACCCAGCCGCCTCCACTGCCAAACCACCAATCAGGCGAAGATCCAGCAGACCAATTCGCTCGATACAGCCCCGAAATCGGCAAGGTCAGAATAGCTCAATTCATGCGCATGACATTGCCGCCAACTGCCATCTTGGGGCTGTCACCCGCTCACCACAGAAAATGAACCATCGCCAATATCGAGTATAATTCGTGTCGATTCGTGTCCATTCGTGGCTTCGTCTGAGCTTACTTATGCAGTGTCTCCTCATAACGTCGCGCTGAGTAACGCAATAACCGCACACCACCGCACAATCTCCGCACATCCCCACACATTCGCCGACTCTCCCAGCGCGTCCCGCCCCTTTCCCCGCGCCCGCCCCTGCACACACCGGCCCATTCACCGCCCATTACAGCGCACTCACCGTCCTTCCCCCCTACCCCTACGCGTATCTTGCTACCTTACCCCCCGGCCGCTATAATTCCCCCCGGCTTATCGCTCCCCAAAGCAAGGAAATCGCAGCATGCGAATTATTGACTCAATATCCGCTCTCGAAGGTATCGAAAAAGGCTGGGCCCTGACCATCGGCAACTTTGACGGCGTCCATCTCGGCCACCGCGCCATCATCGCCGCCGGCCTCGACGCCGCCCGCACCCGCGGCCTCACCGGCCTGGCCGTCATGACATTCGACCCCCACCCCGCCGCCGTACTACAGCCGCACCGCGCACCCGCCATCCTCACCCCGCTCGTTTATAAAGCCTGTCTGCTCCAGGACTTGGGAGTCAACTGTCTCATCGTCCTCAAGGACTCCCTCCGCCTGCTCAACCTCAGCCCCGCCGACTTCGTCGACACCTTCCTGATGACCACAATCGCCCCCCGCGTCCTCGTCGAAGGCCCGGATTTCAACTTCGGCTACGGCCGCAGCGGAAACATCGAAACCCTCCGCCGGCTCGGCGCGGACCGCGGCTTCGATGTCCTCGTCGTTCCCCCCCGCCAGATCACGCTGGCCGGCCCCGGCGCGCCGCCCCCGCAGACCTGCTCAAGCTCCCTGATCCGCCGCCTCGCAGCCGAAGGCGCCGTCGACTATGCCGCCCAGGCCCTCGGCCGCCCATACCGCCTCATCGGCAAGACGCAATCCGGCCGCGGCATCGGCCGCCGGCTCGGTTTTCCCACCGCCAATATAGTTCCGCTCGACCAGATCATCCCCGCCGAAGGCGTCTATGCCGGCCTCGTCATCACCGGCCCAACCCCCGAATCCGTCTGCGGCCCTGACCGCCTCCGTCCGGCCGCCTTCAGCATCGGCCGCGCAAAAACCTTCCTCACCGACCACCCCCTCCTCGTTGAGGCCCACATCCTCGAACCCGACGTCGAGGACCTCAAAGACACCTGGCTCGCCATGGATTTCGTCGAAAGAATCCGCCCGCAGCAGCGATTCGAAACCCACGAAGCACTCAAACACCAGATCGCTCAGGATTGCCAGGCCGCCCGTGAAATTCTCAAGAACAGGTTCCCGGAACTGCAATGGCGCTGACGTACATGATTTCTCGGGCGTCCGGCAGCTTTTTTCTTTAAAACGAGCAGTTAATGTGTGCGAAGGAAAACGAATGGTGACATCGGAAGATTTCAAGGCGGCTCTTGACCTTATTGAAGCGGCGCACCGCGTGCTGATTATCTCGCATACACGGCCGGACGGCGACGCTTGCGGTTCAGTTAGCGCGATGTGCGATGCGCTAAAGGCGCAGGGGAAAAATGCGCAGGCGGTTTTTTTGTCGGCGGTGCCGGAATGGTATGAGTTTCTTTTTGAAAGGCGGCCGCCGATTTTTGAAAATGAAATTTCGTTAAATGAAATTCGCGATTGTGATTTTGAACTTATCATAATTGTCGACACCAACAGCTATGTACAGCTGCCGGGGCTGGAAGATTTTCTGCGGCAAACGGAAATCCCGATTCTTGTTTTTGATCATCATGTGACAACGGACAACATCGGGCGGGTGCAGCTGGTGGACAGTTCGGCGGCGGCGGCCGGGCAGATTGTGTTTGAGTTTTTGAAATTTGCAAAATGGCCGATTACGCGGGGGATTGCCGAGGCGCTGTTTGTCGCTTTCGGGACGGATACGGGGTGGTTCAGGTTTGCAAATGTGGACAGCCGGATTCTGCGGGCGGCGGCGGAGCTTGTTGACGCAGGCGCCGATCCCAACGGGATTTACAGAAAGCTGTACCAGAGCTATTCGCCGGAGCGGATGCGGCTGCTGATCCGGATGCTCAATACGTTGGAGCTGCGTTTTGAGGGTCGGGTGGCGGTTCAGCACATTCTGAAGGCGGATTTTGACGCGGCGGGGGCCAAGGGGCGGGATACGGAGAATCTGATCGACGAATGCCAGCGGATCGGGTCGGTGGAGGTGGCGCTGCTGTTCGTGGAGCTGAAGGATGGGGGATTTCGGTGCTCGCTGCGGAGCAAGGGGGCGGTGGACGTTCGCAAGATCGCCCAGAAATACGGGGGCGGGGGGCATGTTATGGCCGCCGGGGTGAATCTGCCGGGGCCGCTGGAGCATGCAGAGGAGCTGATTTTGACGGAGGTGGGGCAGCAGCTTGGGGCGGCGTCGTAAGTCGTTTAGGTTGCGGGCTTTATAAACGGAATGTGCGGGGCCGAGAGGAGTGCGACCCCGCACACAAGGGAAGAGAGAAATCAGGCGCTAACAGGGAAGCATTCCCTTCAGAAGCATTTCAGAGGCATTCCACGGGCCTTTCAGGCCATCAAGATGACCACCAGGGCGAACACGAACGGTGGCAGAACCAGCAGTATTCGGTTGAGTTCCATTTGTTTTCCCCCTTCGGCAGATTGCCATAAACACCCAGATCCCCTGTCTTTCCACTGAGGTGTATTATAGCAGAACGGGGGGCGAAACTCAATGGATGCGGGGGTGGATGGCGGTTTTGGGGGTGAAAACGGGGTTGGGAGGCTGGGACGGGGGGCATTATGGGGCGTTGCGGAAAGTTTTTCGGGCGATCTGGCGGTGAGTGCACGGGGATGTGCGGAGATTGCGCAGTGGTGTGCGGTCATTGAGGTTATTCCACGAAGTTACGAAGGGACTCGGTGCGGCCTTAGACAAAGCCACGAATGTACGCGAATCAACACGAATTGTGCCTAATTCTAAGTTAATCCAGCGGCACGCAGAGCGCACGGTGATGTGGGGGCACGGGGGCAGGCACTGCGAAACTGGAGGGGTGTGGCGCTTGCGCGGCGGTAAATGCAGTGGAAGCGAATTCCAAGATTTTTGTGTGAGTTTAGTGCTGATCTGCGGGAGTCCCAGAATCAAAAATTTGCCTGCGTTCTTTAGAGGAGTGAGACGCCTCTGAATTTTTCGGTTGACTTGCGCGCGAATTTCGGCGAAGTTAGTTATGAACATATGTTCATAAAGTGCGTAGAGCGGAATATGCCGAGACCATGCAAAAGACGTTGGGTAGCGGGTTTGCCTCAGTCGGTGGTTTATAAGCCAGTTGGGGTGCCGGCGCGCGCCTTGGAGTGGCTGAGCCTGGGTCTGGACGAATTTGAAGTGATCCGCCTGGTGGACTACGAGGGGCTCGACCAGGAGAAGGCGGCGGAGCTGATGGGCGTATCGCGGCCGACGGTGACGCGGATTTATGCCCGTGCGCGGCGGAAGATCGCCGAGGCGCTGACGCAGGGCAAGGCGATCAGCATCGAAGGGGGGCCGGTCGAGCAGACGGGGATGGGCATGCGCGGGATGGGACGCGGCCGCGGTGCGGGGCGGGGGAGACGCGGATGGTGTGGGGGACGAGGTCGGACATCGGACGTGTCGGATGTGTCAGATGCGTCGGAGGGGTCGGACGTGTCGGATATCGGCGAGTAGAAAGTGGCGCGAGAATATTGAAAGGGGCAGCGATGAAGATTGTGGTGACGGCGCAGGGACAAGAATTGTCGAGCGAGCTTGATTTGCGGTTCGGGCGGGCGAAGTGGCTGCTTTGCATGGATACCGATGGGGACGGGTTTGCGGCGCATGACAACGTGGTAAACCTGCATTCGGCACAGGGAGCGGGGATTCAGACGGCGCAGAACGTGGTTAATCTTGGAGCGGAGGCCGTGATTACCGGCAATGTCGGGCCCAACGCGATTCGGACGTTGAGCGCCGGCGGCGTGAAGGTGTTTCTTGCGGAGGCGGCAAGCGTGCAGGAAGCGGTGGAATTGTTCAAGGCGGGCGCGTTGAAGGAAGCGTCTGAAGCGAACGTCGAAGGGCACTGGGTTTGAGGATCGCAACGTGAGGACGTGTATTGACTGTATTCCGTGTTTCTTTCGTCAGGCGCTTGAGGCGGTGCGGCTGGTGAGCGATGACGAGGCGATGGCCGAGCACGTCCTGCGCGAGCTGACGATGCTGGTCAAGGACGTGGACATGGACCAGAGTCCGCCGGCGATGGGGCAGAAGATACATCGTCTGGTGCGGGCGACGGTGGGCATGGACGATCCTTATCGGCGCATCAAGGCCCGGTTCAATGAGGTGGCGCTTAGGATGTATCCTGAGATGCGTCGGCTGATTCGGGCGTCGGAGTGGCCGCTGGGCACGGCGGTCCGTCTGGCGATTGCGGGCAATATCATCGATTTCGGCGTCAACGGCGGTGTGCAGGAAAGCGATCTCGAAAAGGCGATCAGCGAATGCCTGGCGGCCGATTTCGCGGACGGGCAGTTGGCGCTATTTCAGGAGGCGGTGAACGGTGCGGAAGAGATTCTCTACCTGGCGGACAATGCGGGTGAAATCGTTTTCGACCGGCTGTTGATCGAGCTGCTGCCCATGGAGAAGATTACGGTGGTCGTCAAGGGGGGGCCGATCATTAACGACGCGACGATGGAGGATGCGGTCGTTGCGGGGCTTCCGCGTATTGTGGAGGTGATCGACAACGGCGACGATGCGCCGGGAACGCTGGCGGCGAGCTGCTGCGAGGCATTCCGGCAGCGATTCGAGAGGGCGGATTTGATTATCGCAAAAGGGCAGGGCAACTTCGAGACGCTCAGCGACGTTGACAAGCATATTTTCTTTATCCTGAGGGCCAAGTGCCCCGTGATTGCCAGGCGTCTTGCGTGTCCTGTTGGGACAAGCGTTTTGCTGGAACATAAAACAATCGAACACAAGACAGTGAATTGAAAGGGGTGGATCATGCCAAGAGGTGACGGAACAGGGCCGGGGGGTTTTGGTGGTGGCGGCGGCGGCGGGCGCGGCGCGGGCCGCGGGCCGGGCGGCAGAGGCCGGGGCCGAATGGGCGGGCCTTTGGCGGCTGGGCCGGGCGGAAAGTGTATTTGCCCGAGCTGCGGTCATGCCGAGGTGCATGCGGTTGGCCAGCCGTGCAGTGAAAAAACGTGCAGCAAGTGCGGCACGCGAATGGTAAGAGCATAATTATTCAACCTGAAAGGAGGTTCAATTATGCCACGTGGAGATGGAACGGGTCCGATGGGAGCAGGACCTATGACGGGCAGGGCGGCCGGTTTTTGTGCGGGTTACCCGACGGCGGGCTTCATGCAGCCGGGCGGCGGCCGGGGCGGGTTTGGCGGAGGCGCCGGTTTCGGTCGAGGCGGCGGACGCGGACGGCGCAACTGGTTTTATGCGACGGGCGTGCCGGGCCTGGGCCGGGGCCGAGGCTGGTTTGGCCCGGCGGCGGGAGCGCCTGCTTCGGAGCTGGAAGTGCTGAAGCGGGAGGCTGAACTCCTGCAGGACAGCCTTGCCCAGGTGAAGGAGCGGATCGGAAAGCTCGAAACGGAGTGAGTTTACTTTCAGATGTATCGGGGCAGGGGCGGTTGCGCTCCTGCTCCATTTTACAGGTTTGGAATAGAAGGTCATGAAGATAGCGATTGCCAGCGGCAAAGGCGGCACGGGAAAGACGACGTTTGCGACGAACCTTGCTTACGTGCTCGCGGAGGCGGGCAGGCGGGTTCAGTACGTGGACTGCGACGTCGAGGAGCCGAACGGGCATATTTTTTTGCGGCCGGAGATTTTGCGGACGACGCCGGCGACGGTGGCAACGCCCGAGGTGGATGCGGCGAAGTGCACGGGGTGCAACGCGTGCGGGCGGATTTGCCAGTACAGCGCGATTGTGGCGCTGAAGGGGGCGGCGCTGACGTTCGAGCAGTTGTGTCACTCGTGCGGGGGCTGTGTGCGGGTTTGTCCGGTGGGGGCGATTACAGAGAAGCCGAAGGTGATCGGCCACGTGGAGGAAGGGATAGCGCGCGGTGTGACGTTTTTGCAGGGGCGGCTGGAGATCGGGGATGTGCGGTCGCCGGCGCTGATCAAGCAGGTAAAGGCCAGGATCGAAGCAGGGGTGGCGACGATCGTCGACGCGCCGCCGGGGACGACGTGTCCGGTGGTCGAGACGGTGCGGGATGCGGATTTTGTGGTGCTTGTGACGGAGCCGACGCCGTTCGGCTTGCACGATTTGAAATTAGCCGTGGCGATGGTGCGGCATTTGGGGAAGACGTTTTCGGTGGTGATCAACCGGAGCGGGGCGGGTGACGATGGCGTGAAGCGGTTTTGTCGGGACGAGGGCATTACGATCACAATGGAACTTGCGGACGACCGGCGGATCGCTGAGGCGTATTCGTCGGGGCGTATGGCGGCCGAGGCGCTGCCGGAATATCGACGGTGTTTTGAAGAGGCGGCACGGGCGCTGGGGATTTTGTAGATGAAGGAACTGGTGGTTATCAGCGGCAAGGGGGGGACGGGCAAGACGAGCGTGACGGCGGCGTTTGCGGCGCTGGCGCAAAACGCGGTGCTTGCGGACTGCGACGTGGATGCGGCGGACCTGCACCTCGTTTTGGAACCGCGGATCATGGAGACGCAGGACTTCGTGGGCGGCAAGCGGGCGCGGATCAATGCGGCGGCTTGCGACGGCTGCGGGACGTGTTTGGAGGTGTGCCGGTTCGATGCGGTGACGCGCACGCAAGGAGCGGACGCGGAGGGTCCTTTCCGGATCGATGCGATTGCGTGCGAGGGCTGCGGGGTGTGCGCGGCCTTTTGTCCCCGGCGGGCGATTGCATTCGAGGATTGCGTGAACGGGCGGTGGTTTGTTTCCAAGACGCGGTTCGGGCCGATGGTACACGCGGAGTTGGGCATTGCGGAGGAAAACAGCGGCAAGCTGGTGAGCCTGATTCGCAGAGAGGCGCGGCGGATTGGAGAATCGCAGGGCAAAGACCTCTTAATCGTCGACGGTTCGCCGGGGATCGGGTGTCCGGTGATTGCGTCGATTACGGGCGCCGATGCGGTGCTGATCGTGACGGAGCCGACGCTGTCGGGCCGGCATGACCTGGGGCGTGTGGCGCAGTTGGCGGCGAATCTCCGGGCGCCTGCGATGGTGTGCATCAACAAGGCGGACTTAAACCCCGAGATCGCGCGGGATATCGAGCGCGACGCTCAGAAGCGGGGGATTGCGGTGGCCGGGAGAATTCGGTACACGGACGCCTTCACGAAGGCGCAGATGAAGAAACGCTCGATCGTCGAGTGCGACGACGGGCCGGCGGCGGAAGATACCAGGAACTTGTGGAGCAAGGTGAACGATGGCTTTTAATGCGGAACATCAGGCAGAGATGCAGGCGGAGGCGGAAGAGGCCCGCCGCAATACGGAACACATTCGGCATCAGATTCTTGTCATGAGCGGCAAGGGCGGCGTGGGCAAGAGCAGCATCGCGGCCAATCTGGCGGTTTGGCTTTCGATGCAGGGCAACAAGGTGGGGCTACTGGACGTGGATATTCACGGGCCGAGCGTTCCGAAGCTGCTGGGGCTGGAGGGGCGGAAGCCGGTGAGCGGTCCAAACGGCATTGCGCCGATTGTGTTTTCCGAGTCGCTGCACGTGATGAGTATCGGGTTTTTGATCGCGGATCAGAACGAGGCGGTGATTTGGCGCGGGCCGATGAAGCACCACCTCATCCGGCAGTTCGTGTGCGAGGTGGCGTGGGGTGAGCTGGACTACCTGATCGTCGACTGTCCGCCGGGCACGGGCGAGGAGCCGCTGTCGATTGTGCAGCTTTTAAAGAAAGCCGAGGGCGCCGTTGTGGTGACGACGCCCAACCAACTGGCCATCGCCGACGTGAAAAAGTGCATCACCTTCTGCCGGCGGTTGGACTTGCCCGTGTTGGGCATCATCGATAACATGGACGGCTTTGTGTGCTCGCATTGCAACCAGAGAACAGACATATTCCAGGCCGGCGGCGGCGAGCGGCTGGCCACGGAGTTTGCGGCGCCGTACCTGGGAAGCGTCCCGATCGACCCCGAGATGGTCTGGGCGGCGGACTCGGGCAAGCCCTTCATCGGCACCACGCGGCAAACGGCGGGCTGGCGGGCGCTTCGTGACGTATTCAAGCCATTGTTGGCGTTAGATAAAGAAACTGGAATTCACAGTAAGGAGCATCGAACCATGAGAATCGCCATTCCCCTTTTTGAGGGCAAGTTGAGTCAGCATTTCGGACATTGCGAACAGTTTGCGATTATCGATACGGACGGCCAGGCCGGCGGCATCGCAAAGCGCGAAGACGTGACGCCGCCGCCGCACGAGCCGGGCGTCCTGCCGCGGTGGCTGGCCGGCATGCACGTCAACGTGATCATCGCCGGCGGCATGGGGCAGCGGGCCCAGCAGTTGTTCACGCAGAGCGGTATCGAAGTGGTGGTCGGGGCCGGGGCGGAGAGCCCGGAGAGCCTGGTGGCGGCGTATTTGAACAGGGCGCTCAAGACCGGGGCCAATCTTTGCAACCACTGAGCACGGGGCGGTGTGATGGAATACTCGGAGAAGGTGCTTGCCTTTTTCGCCAATCCGTCCGCGAGGTGGGCGGGATTGCCGATGCCGACAGCGCGGGGACGATTGGCTTGGAAGAATGTGGGGACATGATCCGCGCCTGGATTTAACGGTGGCATACTGTGGCGGCAGCACCGTGGCGGCGGCACACGGGAGAGATTCTTGGCGGCCGCGGGGGGTCGAGAGAGGGTGTTTGGCAGCGATGCGGGCAGGCGGAGTGAACGGGGCAGAATGTATGCACGGGGCGGTTTTGCCTGGCGTTGCGTGATGTTATAATTGGTGCGGCAGGTTGGGTTGGCGGCGTGCGGGAGGATTTCGCCGGGCGGCGTTGCGGTCGGAGAGCGGAGGGCAGTGGTGTGAGGAGTGGTGTGTACAGCGGCGCGTGTAGTGGTGTGAGGAGCGGTGTGAGGAAGGAAGAGGCTCATGGGAGAGGCGATTATCGTGGCGCGGCTGATCGGCCGGCGGCGGAAGCTGCAGTACGACGCGGCCGTCGGCAATGCGCTGCAGGCATTCGAAGACGGGTTGTACCTGGTCGTTATCGACGGGCAGCAGCGTTGACGACGGCATCTCGTGTCGGCGGCACGCAGGTGCTGTTCTGTGTGGGGGGGCGGGAACGGGGTGTTTGGCGGCGTTGAGGGCGTTCTTCAGGGATGAGAATTGGGGAGGTCGGTTTGCATGTTTGGGGGTTATTTCTTAGGTTTTAGGTAGTGAATTGCAGTACCGTGTGTGGAGATCTGACAGAAGGGATGATTATGGGACGCAAGATGGGGGTTCTGATTGTGGCTGCGGCGGGGCTTCTGGCGGCGGGGTGCCAGGAGGAGAGAGCATATGTCGCCGCGGATGATTATATGGCTTTTGTCGAGTGCGACAGCTGGCAGAAGTGGGCTGAGAGCGTCATGGTGGATGAGTACGCGGCGCTGACGGACCTGTCGCAGCCCGGGCGGCATCCCTGGTGCGAGGCGATGGACGGGTATTACCAGGCCAACGGTTTGTGGCATTACGGCAAGGAGGACTGGCGGGAGCTTTATCGCGGCCGGGGGGAATATGCGGCCGGCGTGAATGGGGAGGAGGTTTACACGTCGTGGCGCTATGAGGCGGCAGAGCAGTTGGCCGGGCATGTCTATCCTTACTATGACGAGGAGCGGTAAGGAGGAACGGGGGTGGTCGAGCGGAGCGGTTGAGGGAGCGGTTGAGGGGGAGTTGTAGAGGCGTTTCTCTTCGGCCGGGCATTTCTTTTCTGCACTGAGCACCGCCAAACGCGGGACGGCTTTGGTGGGCGCGTCTTGTATTTCATTTCGCAATGGCACGGGAGGCGCGCACGTTGCGGGCCGCACGTGCACGGCGGCACCCTACCGGTCTACTTTTATTATGGGACGGGGCCATATAGACGCTGCGGTCGGTGTTTTTGTGCGCGCAGGACGGCGCGGGGGCGACGCGAATGCGGCGGGCGCGAGGAATCTTAAACACGCGGCGCGCGGGTTCGTATGTATAAGTGGAAACATTAACAATTAACCAATAGTTAAGGGGGCGGAACAATGTTAAAGCTCAACACAATTGGTTGGATCGCTCTCATCGTGCTGCTCATCGGCGGCTTGAACTGGGGGCTGGTGGGCTTCTTTGGATTTAACCTGGTCTCGGCTCTGTTCGGTGAGATGAGCGTGCTGACGCGGATCGTGTACTGCCTCGTGGGGATTGGCGCTCTGTACGTGATCATCGAAGGCATAATGTCGGCAAGCGAGGCACGCACGCACAGGGCTCGCCCTGCGTAAAGTAAAGTGGGGCGTTGTTTAAAACGCAACGCACCACCATCATATTTCCAACAGGGAGGTTGACGACGGGGATGCAAGCGCTCGGTAAAACGGGCGCTTGCTTTTTGCGCGCAGCAGGAGGGACAAAAAGCGGCGCCCGTCCCTATTTTTCGTCAAGAATTGGTGGGTGTCCCTGGTTTTTGGGGCGGCTGGAAGAACATCTGTTGCAAGGTGGAGGCGATTCTCTCGGCAACCCTGGCGCTGCCCTCTTCGGTCAGGTGACAGAAGTCGAAGTATGCGGACTTCGTGCGACCGTCGAAGGTATTCGTCAGGTCGACCCAGTTGGCGGGAGGACGCTGCCGGAGCGAGTCGGAAACATGTGTGAAAAGTTCTTTGAGTCGCTGGTCGTTGATCCGCAGATCGCAAGCGGCTTCCTCGGGCGTCAAGTTGTTTTCAAGAATAGCCAAGGGCTGCCAAAAGCAGACGTACTTGAAGCCGTATGTTCTGGCGAGATTGTCGAGCAACTGCAATGATCGGGTGTATTGTTCGGCTTCGGCCAGGGCAAGCTGCCGGATTTTGTTATTGCCGTAGGAGGCGGCCACTTCGCGGTTCTGCGTGCGACCCTCTATTTTGTTTGCGATTTGCACGATCGCCTTGTAGGTGAGGCAGTTTCTCTTGAGGGGGTCGCGACGAAGCGCTTGGGGGCGGGCAGGCTGTTTGTGTTGAGCAGCCATCTCATGCGGTCGGTGTTCTGGACGGCGCCGGCGCGGCCGGCCTGATATGCGGCATAGACGTCGTTGGCTCCGTCGTAGAATATGACGTAATCCGGTCGGTGTCCTTCGCGCAGTAACAAGACGAGGCGTACGTCGTTGGGGTATTCGGCGAGGATCTGCTTGAGCTTCGGGTATTCGCGAACGCTGAAGGGGCACTGGAAGTCCATAAAGGCCGTGAAGGTGACCGGGGCGTCGGGTTTGCCCAGTGTGGGTCGCCTGGGTCGATGTTGTAGACGGTGGTGTCGGCCGGGCGCGGTTTGGCATTGGTGTTCGCGCGGGCTTGAGCGGCCGCCGTGGCGGGGTTTTGTACGGCCGTCAGGACTTTGCGCATATCCGCCCGCAGCAGCGCTAACTGCTGCTTGACCTCCGCAAGGTCCTTGCGGAGCTACCGAATCTCCTCCGAATCGGTCCGCTCGATCTCGAACGAAAACGTCACCCGAACCACCTTATTGGCCGGATCGTTCGTCTCGAACCGAACATCCGCTTCACCGGCCCCGACTCGATCTTCTCCTTATCGAACCGCACAAACAACTCTCCCCCATTTCCCGGCGCAAGCACCTTGTCCCCCTCGATCCCCTAAAAGCAATCGCAGGACCCTGTAATATTACTGATCTCCAAGACGCCATTCCCCTCGTTCATGTATCGAATGACACCTTCGATCTTGTCCTGGTCAACGGCGATCTTACCGATCTCAATCGCCATCGATTCCATCCACAGTTTCGGCAAAAGAGCTTGCTCTTGGCCAAGTGCCGCAACCTGAACCAAAGCGCAACTGTAAATAGCGAGTATTGAATACCAACGCTTCATCACGAACCTTTGCCTCTGCAATGTGAAGTCACGCTTCTGGCATTTGAAAACGCTTTCAATTGCCAGAAGAGGTGTCTTGGTTTAGTCCATAAGGCTTGACCGCCAACAATTTGATTTTCCCTTCTTTTTCGTTTTCTTTGAGGGAAGTCTGAGCGGCGACGAGTATTCGTTGGGGCAAGCAGGCGACATGGACGCGACCAAGCCCGGTCTCTTCGTTCAGCATTATAGTCTGAAGCAGCGTGCCGTTGGCTTCATACTCATACATCCGCAAGTCCCCAATGTCGACAATCGCGGCAAGCACAAAGCGGTCTTCCTGGCCCGCACAGATGTCGAAGCTGGCCGGCAGACTGTCACCGCCGGTTTTCAGCACTTGCTTATCCCATAGGACGGTCAGGTCGCTTGCATACGCCCTCGCATGTAAGTCCGTGGATTTTGCGTCCCCGGCGTCATACGCGACGAGCACCACTCCCGAAGGTAAACAAACAACTTTGGGCATGCTGGTCGGCCAGGGCGCCAAACCTCCTTCAAAAAAGTCGCTTCTTATGAGTTCGCCACGGCTGTCATATCGCAGCATACAGACGATGGCCGCCTTATCAAGTGTCATGTCCCCGACCACTGAGGCCGATATCCCTGCAACGTAACAGTCCGAACCCCCAAGGGCGCAGGCGACACTGCTCAAGACTTCGATTTCCTTTCGATCAAATGTCTTTTCCCATAGAACATTTCCACCCATGTCACTTTTTATAACTACACCGTCCTTGCCCCGAGTCTGCCCCACCACTAGCAAACCGCCTGGGCATGCAGCTACGTCAAGAAGAAGTTTCTGTGTCCGACTTGAGCTTACGCCCAGTTCAATGTTTCGAGTGTGTAGATTCTTGTCAGTAATTGCCACAGAAAGATCATCCTGACCCTGCGATCTTAATTGTACAAGGTCACCGGTAACTAATGCGGTAGTAGCTTTCATGCCGAATAGGCGCATCATAAAGTCAAGGCGTTTCGAAGCACTACCCAAAGACCCCGTCCCAGTAATATGGCCGTCCTCCTGTATCCTCCATGACATGATTTCACTTCCTTCTGTGTCAATTCGCTTGGATGTGCCGAGAACGATCACTTCGTTACCAATGTTGTCCACGGCCATTGCGACCGGTTTGTATGTCGAATCTGGTTGCGAACCAAGTTCCCGCCGCCAGACAACTCTGTCAGAAGCTCCCGCCCCATAGAACATGCTTATACATAGCGTTGTGAAGGCAATCGCATCCATAGTATCTGCTCCCATTTAAGAAAACACAGTCTCACTTCACATCTCGCCCATTGACTTACTGATATTACTCACAAACACAACACGTGCACGCAAGAACTTGATCCGCTTCCCAAGCCGGTTGTCCTGAGAGCGTAACCGCACCGACGTAGATATCAGCGAACTCTTCACATTTGCTCTTACACGTGCCACTAAATGGCTCACAAATCGCGTGCAGGTCGTTAGAAAACTCACATTCACACTCCAACTTAATGCTATTGCACGTTTGATAGCATGTGTCATGCGCATCGCACGCAGGCTTAAAGCTGGAGTCCAGACCACAGCACTCCATAGCC
>Ga0209506_1002314_pt1 | contig 17229 bp, 5 predicted proteins | sample AD_JPNHG2_MetaG_FD_184409 | JGI IMG/M metagenome (GOLD analysis project Ga0209506, IMG submission 184409) | Active sludge microbial communities of municipal wastewater-treating anaerobic digesters from Japan - AD_JPNHG2_MetaG (SPAdes) (version 2) | ecosystem: Engineered > Bioreactor > Anaerobic >...
TGGTGATCAGACCATACGAAAGGATGATTTCATGCCCACAACGAATATATCACAGATTATCTCGGATGTCATCGGTTCAGTTCGCTTCTTCCGTATAGAGCAGAGAAGGTTTGTTGAAGGGTATTCCTGTTCTCTCTTCCTGTCCGCTCATAAGAACACCAGCAGATTGGCCCGTTTCTGTTCTTCTTCTCAGTCCTCCATCTCGAGATTGTTGAGCTCTCAGTTCATTTCCAGTGATTAGGATAAGGCATGAATTCATAGAGAAGGGCAAACCGCAACAGAATGGCTTCAGCGAGTCATTCAATGCCAGATTTGGGATGAATGTTTTAGAATGCTCGATCTCAACCTCATTCGAGCATCGCTTATGAAACGCCGATCAGACTCCGTATTCTCAGTTACTGATTCGCAAGTGATGATTCACAGTGAATCATCACTATTGAAAAGCTCTTTATTCAACACTTTCTCTTTATACTTGTCTCACTTTTGGGGGCATATCAGATATCTTTCTGTATTATCTCAACAGATGGTCCATAGAGTCCTATTTCAAGACTGCTAAACAACACTTCTTACAAGAATTTTCGTTAAACTCAATCTTCAGATATAGCGGTCTTTGAGTGGATATTAGTTTGGTATTTGAAAAGCTACAGTGTATAATATCTTTCAAGATGAGTACTGCATTCTGGATTGAGAGTTTTTATCCTTAGACAATATAGAGGATTTTATTTGACATGGATTCTGTAAACGTGATAAAATCAGAATGGTGCTTGTGTGCGTTTGTGGTGCAAAGTTCAAAATACTCAAACGATATCATTGATGTTGTTCGTGGAAATATAAACCGTGACAAACAAACGCTTCTTAGGGGGTGTTCAAGGTGGCAAGACGGTCTCGTGTTCTCCTGATTCTTATTCTGTTTATTGGCCTTGCTTTTCTCCTGACTGGATGTCTAAAAAAGATTGACGTAACTCTTACTGTGGCTATCCAGGGCTTAGGAGAAACTGATCCTGATGTAGGTGCCCACGTTTTCAAGTATGGGGCTATTGTGACACTTACAGCGACGCCAGCAGAAGGCTATGATTTCGAGAAATGGGAAATTGAGGGTCTGGGAAGCTTTAACGAAAGCGTTAAAGAAATCAAGTTGAAAGATTCCATATTGGCGACTGCTTTTTTTGCTAAGAAATCTTTCAATATAGAAGCTTCGGTTGACCCTGAAAATGGTGGCATTGTAACAGGTACCGGTTCATATCTTTTTGGTGATACAGCTTCACTAACAGCAGTAGCTGCTGAGGGATTCAAGTTCGTTGAGTGGACTGAGAATGGAGCCCCAATTGGTTCAGACAATCCGCTCGAGTTTGTTGTCAACGCTAACAGGGCTTTCGTAGCGCACTTCCGCCAGGAGTACACTGTCACTGTTAGTGTCACACCTGAAGAAGGCGGAACAGCTACTGGCGGCGGCGTGTACGCTTATGGAACTGAAGCCACGGTAGTGGCTACTCCCGCAGACTGCTACGACTTCGAAGGCTGGTTCGTGGACGATACTCTCGTCAGCGAAGATGCAGAGTACACCTTCACAGTCACAGAAGATGTTGACCTGGTAGCGGTCTTCACACTTAAGACGTTCGAGGTCACCGTCACTGCCGAGCCCGAAGAGGGCGGAGTGGTTGATGGAGGCGGCACTTACGACTGCGGAGAAGAAGTGACAGTAACTGCCGAAGCAGATGAGTGCTACGACTTCGAAGGCTGGTTCGTGGACGATACTCTCGTCAGCGAAGATGCAGAGTACACCTTCACAGTCACAGAAGATGTCGACCTGGTAGCGGTCTTCACGCTTAAGACGTTCGAAGTCACCGTTACTGCCGAGCCCGAAGAGGGTGGAGTGGTTGATGGAGGCGGCACTTACGATTGTGGCAGTGAAGTCACCGTAGTAGCCACTGCCGCAGACTGTTACGACTTTGACGGCTGGTTTGTGGGTGAAACTCTCGTCAGCGAAGATGCAGAGTACACCTTCACAGTCACAGAAGATGTTGACCTGGTAGCGGTTTTCACCATCAAGACCTACGTGGTTACTTCAACAGCCGGAGAAAACGGAGCAGTCGATCCCGAAGGCGAAACGGTAGTCGATTGTGGAGATGATCTTCTGTTCACTTTCACTCCCGACGAGGGTTACGGTGTTGACCAGGTAACGGTCGATGGGGCTCCCGTCGATGTAGTCGGTTATCAAGATACAACCGATAAGACCTACAATCTTGAAGATATACGTGACAATCATGCCATAGACGCTACTTTCAAGCAGGTCTTCTTTGTAACCGATTTTGATTTCCAGGCTCAGAGTCCGCTGGGAAATAGATACGACGCACATATCGAAGTCGATCCGGAAGTCACTCTACTGAAGTTCTCCTATCCTGACGACGATACTGAGCTTCCTGTTCCCGAAGCGCCAGTAGTCGGTGGAGTAGCCAATATCGTCAATTTCTTCACGCTTGACGATGCGGATTTCCTTTTGATAAGAGCCTTCACGGCCGATGGTAATCTTCTGGCAGAGATAGTGGTGGAGCTGGATTATAGCGAAGCCTTCCTGAAGGTTGCGACATTTACTCCAAAGAGAGAATGGTCTTTGCCTTCCGCAGTTATTTATGATGTTCATATCGAAGTCTCAGACAATATCGATAGAGTAGAGTTCTCCTACCCCGACAATCCAGAGGCCGAACCGATACCTGCAATGGCCGTTCCAGTCGGTGGAGTAATAGACATAGAGATGAACTCCGTAGATTTCGATGCCGAAGAAATAACCGTTATGGCATACAGCGGTGCCGAGCTGCTGGTTTCAAAGAACTTCGATCTCCTGAAAGTTATAGAGGCAACCTGTGAGTTTGTCGCTGATTATCCGATCCTGGGTATTTCCGAGTACAAATTCACCGTGGTTGTTAATTCGCCATTCTGTGCTTCCATCGAGTTCGTCGCGGATGGAGAAATACAGGTTATTGAAGGTAATCCCTTTGCAGTTCCGGGTCTTGGCACTTATGAGTTCCGTGTCTTTGTAGCTTCGGTATTGAACAGAGTTGACGTCATGGCTAAAGACGGTGCGGACGATAAAATAGCTGAGAGAAACATTGATCTTCCTTAGTATCAGTTTGTTATTGGTTCCAGAGAGTACTAAGTAGTGTTTATGGAATACAGGTTTTGCAAGTTAGTCTTTGTTATGATTGAGTTGAACCTAAAAAGGAGGTTGAGTTTGCATGCTTAAACGCAAGGGTTTCTACGGTCTCGTACTGGCAATAGTCGTACTAACGCTTTTCTTGCCTGCATGTTTCAAACTTGGCGGAGAACCCTCGATTGATGCCAAATTCACTCTGACCCGTGAGATTTCACTCATGGGAATCAGTGAGTTTGCTTTCAGCGTCGATGTGAAGGGAGTAAAGGATGCGGCGGTTGTCGAATTCGACAACGGTATGCCTTCCGTGGCACTGAGTGGAGGCAAGGCCGAATCGAAATTCTTCGCGAACACTGGGACAGGCGAAGTGACACTCTCAGTTAGAGACTCCAGGGGTGTGGAGCTTCTAAAGAAGACAGTTACGCTTGAGGAAACAAAGTCAACATTCGACATGGCAGCGGTGGAAGACAAGACGGGAATCTACGTACTCATAGACGACGAGCTTATCTTCTACTCTCTCGAATGCCTAGAGAACATGACATTCGCAGAGAAGGTCGAGCTGCTCATTGACGTAATACTTGTGAACGATTCTTATGTTGTAATTCAGTCGGGAGAAGATGCGTGGATCTGGGACTTCGCAACATATCCAAACAACCCGAAGTATGACCTGACACAGGATACGCTTGACACACTCGGACTCCCGAACTACGCGCTTGCAATCTGTGAAGGCGGATTCTTCAACATACTCAACGGGAAGTCGCTGTATATCCTTGACCTGACGGTAGTTGGAGACGGGGAAGTAACAGTCGATCCTGAAGAGCTGCTGTATGAAGAGGGAACGGAAGTCTCGCTGACGGCGCTGGCGGGAACCGGCTGGTACTTTGGTGGCTGGACGGGAGACCTGGAAAGCTCCGACCCAGAAGAGACGATCGTGATGGATGAAGACAAAGCGATTACGGCAAACTTTGTCGAGGAATTCTCTCCATACATTGTTGATTACAGCTACGAACCCGATCCGGTGTGTGAAGGCACAGACTTCGAAATAACGGTAGAAGTGCAGAACGCAGAAGTAGTGGAGATAACATTTGAAGGCGAAACAGAGGTAGCCGAAAAGAACGGTGACATCTACACGGCGTCGTTCACAGCGCCGATGGTATCGCTGAACACCTTCAAGCCGCTGGCGATAAAGGCAACAAACGTTACGAAATCAGTGACAAAGGACTACGCAGAAGGTATATATGTACTCAACAGTGAAGGAGCAATCGAAATTCTTGACTTCTGGTACGAAGAATTCGATTGCGACGCCACTGGCACATATCTGTACGTAAAGACTTGCTGCAATCCGGACCCTGTATATTTCGACATACTTGTAGAAGGTCCATTCGAAACAGAGCCGGAGTTTGTGAGCAAGGAACTCGTACCGGGAGAATGCGAATATCTGATCACCTTCTGGTGGGAATTCGGAACAGTGGCCTGCGCCGATGCGACATTGACGGCGGTAGTGAAAGACTACTGTGGGAACACTGACGAATGGCCACTTGTGATAGAAGATATAAACGGACTCACAAATAACGATGTAATCTTCATAGGATTCGATCCAGAAGAAGTGCCGTGCGATGCTACGACACTGACCTTCCCGGTGAAGATCAACTACTTCGACATACTTAACGTAACGAAGGTAGAGCTGTATGCCTGCTGGGGAACTGTAGAAGATAGATTCGCGAAAGAAGCCGAACTACTCACCACGGGCGAAGCCACAGTAACATACAACTTCCCGGGTTATGACTGTGAAGAGATGTGCGTAACGGTCAAAGTATGGGCGGAAGATTGTGGAGAATGCGAACTCTTCTACGAACTGTGCTACACGTTCGACATTGACAACGTTCCTCCGGAAGACCTTGACGTGAAACACGTAGATGTTGAATGCAACACAGTGTCCACTAAAGTGACCTGGGAATTTTACGACAGCTGCTTCTATGGAACCACAATAGCCGTAACCCACGGAAACCTATTCCATTATGAAGAAATTGGAGAAGGCATTTGGGATTGGGTTAACAAAGGACAGTTCGTCGAGGGACTGGGTTACAAAGACGATGGCAAATGGAAATGGGAATTCCCCAATACCGAATGTGAAGACATCACAATAACGATAACCGGAGAAGACGACTGCGGGAACACAACGACCTGGACAGAGACCTTCTTTGTGGACAACGTGGATCCTGTGGTTGAATTCGATCTTGGAGAAGATATCTGCAGCCCAACAGCGACTTCGCTGGTATTCAGCTGGACGATATCCGATTGCCAGGATGCAACATTCACAGATATTGATGCAACATTCACATGTATTGATGCAACATTAACAAAAGAAGTCTCGATCAGTGAAGACGGGCTTAGCGGCACGGCGACACTGACCTGGGATCCCGTTGACTGCTGCGAACTTGTAGTGACAGTTACCGCGACCGACGCTTGCGGGAACGTAGGATACGACACCGATTCCATATCAGTGGACAACCTGGCGCCGGTAATAAAATACTTTGGAGTGGACAAAGAAGACTGCGTAACTGGCAGATCAGTCAATATCTACTACGAAGTTGAAGAGAACTGCCTCGATTACGTGATGATAAACGTATCCAAGGGCTGTCTCGACGAGGGAATTGATTGCTTCACGTGGAAGTGCGATGGCGACTGCAGTTCCGGAAACGTACTGTGGAAACTGCCGGAGATAGACTGTGAAGTACTCACCTACACGATAACCGCAGTTGACGATTGCGGACACACAACGACGAAAGAAGCTACGCTTCTTGTTGACAACATGGCGCCTTCGATAGAGCTGGACATACTCGAACCGGATCACTGCGCTACATTCACGACATTCAACTGGGACGTAACAGACAACTGCATCGAAGAAGTAATCCTCGAGGTTAGCCATGGAACGCTAGACGCGACGCCTTTGGTTTCGCGGGTATTGGATGGAAATGGCGGCAAACTCGTTGGTCCTACTGGAAATGCGACATGGACATTCGAGAATCTCGATTGTGTGGATATAACGCTCACAATAACCGCTATCGACAGCTGTGGAAACGAGACGGTAGCGACGGCGACCTACAATATAGACAACGTAAAGCCGAGACTGATAGAGTGGGAATTCGACATGGAACCGGTGCCGGATCCGGAGGAATTATGCGACGTCGTGTACAACTCGCCGACCACACTTCTCACATGGGAAGCAACCGATGGATGCCCTGAAGACTTCGTGATAGAAGTGACAGCCGGATATATTGAACACTGGGAAGACGTAGACCCCGATCCGGATGTAACCAACATGCAGTGGGTATCTTACGGACAGAATCCCAATGCTCCATGGAAGAACGATGAGGATGGCCAGGGTAATTCTAACTGGAGATGGAACATATCCGGACTTGACTGCCAGATGGCGGAAATAACCTTCACGGCATGGGATGCCTGTGGAGAGACATCCGACGGGACAGAGATCAAGATAGACACACTGGCCCCGGACATTTCACTTGAAGTCGAACCATATGAGCCATGTGAAGCCGAATGTGTAACGCTCACCTGGGAGATCACAAGCGAAGACTGTTTGGTATGCAACGATAACTGCATTGAATGGTGGGTAGGAACGATAGAAGCGAATATCGGAACAATCGACGGACAAGCGAAGAAGCAAATCTCCGTACCGTGTGATTGTTCTCTGCCCATAAGCGGCACGGTAACATGGTGCTTTGGAGAAATCGATTGCGGAACAACACTGGTGGCCACGTTCACGGCCTGGGACGCAGCCGGCAACGAGGTTGAAGCAGTAGTCGTAATAGATGACATAGACACGAAACCACCGGAGATAATCGACTTCTCGTTTGGAGATGTGAAATACGATACAAACGAAGATCCTTACCTGGAATTGAGCTGGGAAGCGACGGACAATTGCTTCAACATAGCATCTGTCTGGGTAAGCCAGGGAAGACTGGAAGCCGTTGAACCGCTTCGCTTTGACCTTCAGGCCGGAGACTTCTTCGTGCCGGACGACTTCACAGACCAGTACATAAGTAAAAAGTGGAAGAACACGATTTACTGGTTCTTGGATGATCCCGAAGCTCCTGGAACAGCCTGGCTTGCAGTTCAGGATGTATGCTGCAACGAGGCTACGGCTACGGTTTCTTTCGAAGGATTCTTCAATCTGGATGTTACCTGGGAAGGTGATGGTTGGGCTGGTAATGGCGGAGCCAATATTGAGAAAGGTACAATAGTCGAACTGACAGCCGAAGCGTCACCATGCTGGGAATTCGTGGAATGGCAGATCAGCGATCCAAGCGGTGAATCGACAAGTTCTGATAATCCTCTATATTACACTATTGTCGGGGATGCCACCATCGAGGCCGTTTTTGAACTTCTGCACTTCGACGTAACGGTATCCGCCGAGCCTGGAGAGGGCGGAGTGGTTGATGGAGGCGGCACTTACGATTGTGGCAGTGAAGTCACCGTAGTGGCCACTCCCGCAGACTGTTACGACTTCGACGGCTGGTTTGTCGACGACACTCTTGTAAGCACGAACACAGAGTATACATTCACAGTTACAGAGGATGTCGATATCGAAGCACGATTCACGATCAAGAGTTATGATGTAGTTTTCGTACGTAGTCATTCAGGTACACTATTAACTCCGAACCCAGATATACTCCTTGACGGAGTAAGAGTTTTCGACGGAGGATTATTACGTTACTCAACAACAACAAGTGATGTGGTTTATTGTGTTAGCCATACACTTGAGGCCGTTGAGCGAACCAACGTTTGGCAGACGCCAGATAGAATATTCGTTACCTGGACTCTTGAAGGCGATGTGTCCACTACAAATTCTCTGACGAGCAAAACTATAAGCATCAAGCTCACTGGGGATGCCACAATAACTGCGATTTTTGAGTAGCACAGTTAATTTCGTTAGTTCTGATTTACAGCGGGGAGAAATCCCCGCTGTTTCTTCTACTACCAGACGCTGAAACTCCATATGAACAACCTTTTCACTGCCATGGTAGAATACTGTATAGAGAGCTGCGAAAGTATCCTTTGCTGGAAAGGGGCAGATTCATATGAAAAGAGCTATCCGAATTTTCCTGGCATTTTCCCTTCTCATGATGCTAATTCAAGGTTGTGTGCTCAAAGTGGTAAAACTGAATATCCAAACAGACTCTCTTCAGATAGCTGTCGGAGAATCTATTCTTATTGCTTATACAGTCAATCCTGCAGATTCAAAAGTTTCTTTTTCAACTAATAACGATTCTATCGCTACTGTCTCTTCGGAAGGATTGGTCACCGCTGTTGCACCGGGCGAAACCTCTATCACTGTCGAGGCTACCAGAGACGGGTTCAAAAAGGCTCGGAGAACAGTAAATGTTACCGTGCTTCCAGCACCGTTGTATGTCATAACCTTCAATGTTCATGATATTCAAGGTGCGGTTCAGGGAGCCTCAATAACCTTTAACTCCGAAGCAAAGATGACAGATGTAGACGGTAAGGCGGTATTTTCGGATGTCCCACCAGGAAACATGACATACACCGTAAGCAAAACAGGATACCATGACATCACCGGAGATATCAACGTGGATGGCAACAAACAGGTAGATGTCTCTCTTTCCAGGAAAAGTTACTTGCTCACTACGAACACAATCGGTCAGGGCACTATCGTGAAAAGCCCGGACAAAACGTCTTATCTGCACGGTGAAGTTGTTCAGCTCGCCGCTGTTCCAGATGATGGCTGGAGTTTCACCGGTTGGAGTGGAGCGATAGTTGGTAATGCTAATCCAGTAAATATTACGATGAATGCAGATCGATCAGTAACTGCCATTTTCTCAATCATGAAGCTTACAGTCACGGCTTCCTCTAATCCCGCAGCTGGTGGATCAGTTATAGGAGCAGGAGTGTTCGACTACGGAGAAGTTGTAACCCTTATTGCTACACCCAATGAGGGCTATGAATTTATCAACTGGACGGAGGATGGAGCTCAGGTTAGTCTGGATCCAGAATACTCTTTCATCTTGACGACTGATCGATCCCTTGTGGCTAACTTTGCAGTGAAAACTCATGAGTTGGAAGTAAATGTTCTGGGTAACGGAAGCGTACAAAAGAGCCCTGATCTTGACAAGTATCTTCATGGAGAAATAGTGGAATTAACAGCTGAGCCTGCACAAGGATGGAGCTTCGATAATTGGAGCGGAGATCTTGAAGGATCTCAGAATCCCGCAAGCATTACAATGAATGCTAATAAAGAAGTGACAGCCACGTTCAGGGCCAATCAGTACGCAGTAAACGTTTTTTCGAGTCCTGAAGAAGGCGGATTAGTAACTGGCGGTGGCTCTTTCACATTCGGAGAGGAGATAGTTGTCACAGCGCTGGCCAATGACTGTTATATGTTTATCGGATGGTATGAAGATGGGCTTCTTGTGAGCGAAGAAAACGAATATTGCTTCATCGTGGAGAAAGATATAGAACTCGAAGCCAGATTTATGAATGCAGTTAAATCGAAAGAGTTCAAATTTGTTCTCGAGAATCTATTTCTGGGTCGTAAATATGAGGTCACTATGAAACTGGATTTGAGAATAACAAAAGTCAGGTTTATATATCCTAATATTGATCCGGATATTCAGACTCCTATACCCGAAGAAGTGGTACCTGAAGCGAATGGAGATGTTTACATCAATTCTTTCTGGACCAATACAGAGGCCGAATCCATACTGATTCTTTGCTATTCAGGTGATAAGCTTGTTTCGCAATGTGTGGAATCTCTTTATTAGAAGACCTGAAATGATCAGAGCCGTGCCCTTTTGTGGCCAAAGAACATGTTAAATTCCGCGAGTCGTTTCCGTTCTTTTCGGCTGAATTTGTGCGGTGATCAGTAAGCATATATTTTCCCATTGGGTGTACTGCAAATGCAATATGGACGAGAATCTTGATAGTGACGGCAACCTACAACACTCTAAGGTTGCAACTTATAGCGGGGAGAAATCCCCGCTGTTTTTCATCTGAGAAAAGAGTTTGAAAGAAAAGCTATTACTGACTGCTCATATTGTCATCGTAGCCAACGATTGTGTTCGCATGGTTCGTGTTAGGATTGGTGTAATTGTTTGAATTCCAGACATCGTTTGCTGTAAGATAGTCATACTTGTAAGCATCGACGGAAATGGAAACTAGATATCCGGCATTTATGTAGGATTTTAGTGTCTGAATGTCCTGATCGTTTTCCACTCTCAGGACACTCATTACATTAGTATGGCTCCTGTACCTCGGTGCTTCTCTCCACGCAGACTCCGAAGGCCAAGTCTTGCTGTCGTTAGGATTATAGGGCATCTCTTTCCAGCTGCTCACGCCTGTATTAGATATAAGCTTCATCGCATCCTGGTATGCGGAACCTGCAGATGCGCTTCCGTTGTTTATCTGGTGATAGATGAAATCTGGACTGAGTATCCTGTCCTGGTAGGACACGGTGGGCGCTCCGTAGTATCCTCCCACCCATTGAGCACCGCTTAGGTCCCAATTCCTGTCACAGGCTTCATAAAAAGTGGCCGTGTAATACCCTACCGAGAAGGCTACACATGAACCTTCACTTCCCTGATTACCTATCGGTGGAAAGTGGATCGAACTTGAATGGTCCAGAGAAACAGGTAGCGTCTCCTGCAGATCAAAAGGCTTCATCTCATACCAGCTGTTTGCTATCTCTTCCCACTCTTCAACCGAGGGCGGTCTCAGACCAGTGCCGTAACCGTTTATTATCTCGTTGTAGTCTCTTCCCTCTTCATACACACCCATCGTTTCTTTCATTCCTTCGAGTAGTCTCTTTGAAAGACCTCCAGCGTTTGAAGAGAGATCATAGTTCGAAATGGCCGAAACTGTGACACCCGGAATCTGTACATTCACATAAGAGTTGTTGACGGTGTTCTTTGGTGTCTGTGTGGATATGAAGACATTTGAAGGAATTCCCGATGGATAGTTGTCGTATATCTCTACCGAGAAGAACTCGATAGTGCCTGTGCTGCCTGTCTTCGTATCATATACTTTCAGATACAAAGTCTCGTTGTTGAATGGAAGGAGTTCGGTTATGTCCAGAACCATTTTGTTGTCTGGATAAGGATATGGACCGCTACGTTGATAATAGTCATCGAACCTCTTCTCTCTTGAAGGAGAAGAGGGGTTTCCTACACCCACATATACGAAGCAATCATTCCTGACGGAATGTGATATCTTGAAAACGGCTATCGCTCTGGGTTCATAGTTATCTTTCGGATCAACTGCAAAGCACAGAACCTTATTCTGTTTCATGGCTTCATAGGTTATATACAGAAAACCGTCAGGGATGTTTTCCCATCCACCTATTCCCCATGAGTTAGCAACTTTAAACCCTCCCACCTCTTGCTGAATTGAGAAGTTCGCAACTAGCGTTCTGTTGCCTGTCACCGTGAATGAGTATGTAGAACTGGTACTTACCTGCGCTCCGTTCTCCGTCCAGTTGACGAACCTGTATCCCTCTTTGGGTGTAGCTGAAAGATTGACAGTATCTCCATGCGTGTAGGTCCCTCCACCGGCAACGGTTCCGCCGGCCACAGGATTGGCAGAGACGTTTATTGTATAGGTCTTCTTTGTCAGGGTAACATTTACCGTCTTGTCTCCATCGACATTGACGCTTCCCGTAGCGTTGTTATATCCCGTCTTGCTTATCGTGTATGATCTCGTTCCTGACTGAACGTTTGTGAAGACTGCCTTTCCCTGCGCGTCGGTGCTCTTGTTCTCTCCGTTGAAAGCGACGTTAGCGCCCTGAACTTTTCCCTGATTATCGCTCACATTGAAAGTTACCGTATATACTCTGACGAAATTGGCAGTCACCGTTTTGTTTCCGTTCATAGTCAGATTGGCCGGGTTTGCAGAGCCGCTCAAATCTCCGCTCCAGGTGTCGAAAGCCCAGCCGGCAGAAGGATTGGCTGTGAGCTGAACGACTTCACCATGAGTATATGTTGCTTTGTTTGGATTCTTCGTGACAGTCCCCTGACCAATTACGTTTGTCGTTAGGCTATAGGTCTTGAGTTTGAATGTGACGGAGATAGTATGACTGGCAGTCACGTTGTTGAACGTGTAGCTGGATACGGCTCCAACGGAAACTCCGTCTACCTTCACATCTTCTATGTCATATCCGGTGTCCGGAGTTATCGTGAATGACTGATTCAAGCCGTGGGTAACGTTCACATTCCCTGCGGGATTTATGCTACCTCCCGTGCCCGCCGTCGCGGTAATTGTGTAGGTCTTCAGTCTGAAGTTGGCCACGAGCGTTCTGTTTGCAGTCGCCATGAACGAGTAAGCGGCATTCGCGCTCACCTGCACCCCATTCTCTGTCCAGTTGACAAATTCGTAGCCTTCGCTTGGAGTGGCCACAAGGTTTACAGTATCTCCGTGAGTGTAATTCCCTCCTCCGCTCACACTTCCTCCGGGAGGAGGATTTGCCGATGCGGCTATCGTGTACTTCTTTATTGTGAAGGTCGCCATTATGGTCTTATTTGAATCCATTGTTATGTTTGCCGGATTTACACTACCACTAAGGTCTCCGCTCCAGCCGGTGAAGTTCCAGCCCGTTGATGGAATGGCCGTCAGCTGAACTATCTCGCCGTGAGCGTAAGTCGATTTGTCGGGATTTTTCGAGACCGAACCCTGACCGACCGCGTTAGTCGAAAGCGTGTAAGTCTTTTTAGCTAGAGAGACATTCACGCTCTTGTCTGAATCTACATTAACGCTTCCGGTAGAATTCTCATATCCGATCTTGCTTACCGTGTATGCCCTGTTCCCGACCGGAACTTCCGAAAAGACGGCCCGGCCCTGGGAATCGGTCTGTTGAGACTCTCCATTGAAACTCACATTTGCTCCCTGAAGCGGAACAGAGTCATCGCTGACACTGAATGCAATTTCAAATTCGGCGAGATTTTCCTTCGAAAGAACCGCTTCACATTGTGAGACAATCTCATCCCCTACGTAACAGACGATAATCACAGCCTGTGCATCTCTGTTAGTCCAGAGGGCCGAAAGATCCACAACTCCATTTTCGTCAGGAACAGCCTCTTCAGGAATCGGGGTCTGAATCTCTGGATCGATATCTGGATATATGAATCTCACTTTTGTGATCGCTGGGTCTAGCTCAAGCCTTACTTCATACTTACAACCGAAAAATGCGCTCTCCAGAACGAATCTGAAATCCTTAGACAATACAGATGCCACGAATTTGGCCTCAATCACTCTATCATTAAAGACGTCGAGTCTGTACTCCCGGTCTTCACTGACAAGCTGGCCATTTTCGTACCAGCCGGAGAACATATAGCATTCACTTGCCTCAGCGATTAGTAGGGCTTCTTCACCGTAGGCATATGTACCACCACCGGAGACAGCACCTCCATCTTCTGGACTGGCATATACCTCAACAGAATACCGGTGTTCCAAAAAGTGTGCGGTTACACTCTTGTCGCTGTCCATAGTTATCTGCGTTGGGTTTATAAAGCCTTCCAGATCTCCAGTCCAACCATTGAAGTTCCATCCACTGGCCGGTATAGCAGTCAACTCGACAATCTCCCCATGGTTGTACCTTTCCTTTTCAATCGACCTCGAGATCGAGCCATCTCCGGAAACCAGAGTCGTTAACTCATAGGTTTTCCCAACCAATACTATGTCAACGGTTTTGTCGGAATCTACGATCACGTTTCCTGCCAGGTCTTCGTATCCCAACTTGGTTATCGTGTAATCCTTGTTTCCTGGAGTTATTTCGTAGAATTCCACTTTCCCTTGAGCATCAGTCTCTCTTTCTTCTCCGGCAAAACCAACAAGTGCTCCCTCTACTGCTCCTTCAAAATCGCTCACAAAGAAAGTAACCGTATATCTCTCGGGCTTGAAACTGGCCGTAATTGACTTATTGCTATCCATAGTGATTATGATCTCTGTGTCCGATCCGGTGGCATCGCCTGTCCACTGCTCAAATAACCAGCCCTCAGCCGGTTCTGCCGTAAGGGAGACTTCCGTCCCTTCTTCATATATAGTCTCTTCAGGAGCAACAACTACCGAACCATTTCCTTCAGTTGAAACCACGAGCTCATAAAGGAACCTACCATTAAGTATGTTGAAAAGACTAGCTTCATAGATAGCATGCGCGTAGTTTGGAAGTCCGAGCGCATCAAGTGTGTCATAGGTCAGGTCATACTTAGGATTTGCAGGATATGTTTCAAAGTCCCAGATCCAGGCTCCAAACGGCTGTGTGTCTATGATCACATAAGAATCATTGACGGAGAGTACTTCAATAAGCAGTTCGACCTTCTCTTCAAATGTCATGTTCTCAAGGCATTCAAGAGAGTAGAAGATAAGCTCGTCGTCTATTAGTACGTAGATTCCCGTCCTGTCTTCCACCGCTGCCATGTCGAATGTTGACTTTGTTTCTTCAAGTGCAACTGTCTTCTTTAGAAGCTCCACACCCCTGGAGTCTCTAACTGAGAGTGTCACTTGCTCTGTCCCGGTATTCGCGAAGAATCTCGATTCGGCCTTGCCTCTGCTAATAGTTACGGAAGGCATACCATTGTCGAACTCAACAACCGCCGCATCCTTTACTCCCTTCACATCGACGCTGAAAGCAAATTCGCTGATTCCCATGAGTGAAATCTCACGGGTCAGAGTGAATTCGGCATCAATTGAGGGTTCTCCGCCAAGTTTGAAACATGCAGGCAAGAAAAGTGTTAGTACGACTATTGCCAGTACTCCATTAAACAGAATCCGAAGTGTTGAGTCTCCTCTTCCATTTCTCATATAATCAAGCCCCCATAGGTATTTAGTCCAAAGATTGAACCGATTAAAATAGTTGATAATTTATTATATCAAAGTCTTTCATGATTTTAGAAGAGACCGCTCCAATACCCTTCTAACAAAAACGAATGTACTAAAATACTTTCATAAGACACATGATAGCGAGAGTTGTTTCCAGTTGAAATAGAGCCTTTCAAGTCAACGCTGCGTGTTATAATTGTTCGATCTTTCATTCATGATTGGAGGTATTTTGATGCGCAAGAAGCATGCGTTTCCTATATTCATTGCCCTTTTGGTGTTGCTCATTAGTGCATGCAGTTCACCCAAACCACCCAAATTCGAGATTCCCGATCAAAGAATTGAAGAAGGCTCCGTTCTACGGCTTTCGTTAACAGATTTTGCCGAGGCCTCAACTAACGAAAAACTGTCTTTCGAGCTGAAAGAAGGAAAAGGAAAAATAGAGGGAAACAATTACCTGTATTCAGCTTCATTCGAAGATTCAGGTACAAGCAAGGTAATTATAATTGCAAAGACTGACAAAGGCAAGGAAACAGAGGCGGCTTTTAATCTTATCATAGAAGACAAGAACCGTAGTCCGATAATCTCAATTGATAATCTTGAATTATCTCGCGAAGGCGAACTCACTCTGGACCTGAAGAAGATGGCAAGTGATCCGGATGGAGATCTGCTTTCATTCTCCATCAGCTCGGGAAAAGGAACTATAGAAGGTTATAAGCTCAATATTGTCGGAAAAGATCTCGACTATGGAGAGAATAAGTTTTCTGTACAAGTTATTGATACAAAAGGCGCAACAGCACTTGCGAATTTTTCAATCGTCGTTCCCTTACCATCTGTAGTGGATTCCGGGAATACATTGTATGCCGGACTAGGCGGAGATTACGAAACCATACAGCAAGCAGTTAGCGCTGCAAAGACCGGTGATACGGTATTTGTCCTTCCTGGCAATTATACTGAGAATATAAGTATTTCAAAAAGCATACATATTGTAGGATCTTCTAGAGACGAAGTTGTTATTAGCGCGAGTAATGAATCGTCGGCAATTATTTACGTTCGTAATGGTAATGGTGTCAAGATCTCTGGACTGACACTGAAGACTCTGGGACCGGCAATCCAGTTTTCGAGGTCATCTGGTGAAATCAATGACTGCATTATCAAAGGTGGTAGATTCGGAGTGTCTTTTAGCGGTTCTTCCGGTACTTATATAACTGTTACCAATTGTACTTTCTCCGCTCTAGAAAGCGAGTACAATCCTGAGAAACTCGGTGAGCGTTTGACAGGGCTTTACGCTTATGGTACTGGAAAAGTTGAAGTTGCCGACTCGGTTTTTGTGCGAAACGGCACTGGCCTATATCTTTCAAATGAGATCACCTTCAAAGTTTTGAACTCAACCTTCGATCAGAATACAATAGGTATTTCGATAACAGGAACGGCTAACGGACTAATTCGAGACAATCTAATTATGAGAAACATGGACAATGGGGTACTTCTGAGAAGCACCTCTACCGTAGAGTTTGAAAACAACCGATTCTTGGACAATATTCGTCACGGTTTCGATCTCTATCTCAAAAGTTGCACCGATTGCGGTTGTGGCGGTACTGTCTTCAATGGGACTGTACTGGGCTCTGGAAACGTATTTGATGACGAGAAAGCGATTTGCCCCAGAGACTTCAGTTGGCCCGAAGGCTTCTATAAGGTGGATGAGCAGATCTCAAAAACCAACTAGACCACTCAGAAGAATAAACATGCAGAACCGGCCTGATTTATGGGCCGGTTCTTCTATATTTCTAAGCATTCCTACAAAGAAGGAGATTGAAAAGAGACCTGTTCTTTGCTTTTGGATACTGAATGATTAGTTCACCCACTGAACTTTCTTACTTTCGAAAACCCGTTATTGCAAACGACAGTGCGATAAACCATTATTGATTACAGCAAACGTATGTATCAATCGATTAAGTATAACGAACATTTTATGACTGCTTTTAGCAGCCATCACCCTTTAAATCCTTTCTGCTATTTTAACATAGACAGATTGTCGATTCTCTACTGCTATTAGTATCTATATTCTAATTCTAGAGTAAGCGCCATCGAGCCATGAATTCATAGAACACACCCACCGTATCCAATAAACAAATCAGCAACAATTGAGGTAATCCAGAATAGGATAGTTGAGCACGAACTTGGAGAAGGCAAGAGTAGCAACCGTTAGAAATAGTGCCGTTACTCTGGACAAGAGATCA
>Ga0209506_1002325_pt1 | contig 17160 bp, 14 predicted proteins | sample AD_JPNHG2_MetaG_FD_184409 | JGI IMG/M metagenome (GOLD analysis project Ga0209506, IMG submission 184409) | Active sludge microbial communities of municipal wastewater-treating anaerobic digesters from Japan - AD_JPNHG2_MetaG (SPAdes) (version 2) | ecosystem: Engineered > Bioreactor > Anaerobic...
CCTATTTTGGCATGGAGTTCCTTGATGTCAGGTTCTTTTGAATGTTTACTATTTTTGTCAAAGATCTCAGGGGCTCTATCTAAGAGTTGCTTTTTCCACTCTGTTATTAGATTTGGGTGAACCTGAAATCTTTCTGATAACTCCACTAATGTCTGTTCTCCCTTAATTGCCTCTAATGCTACTTTTGCCTTAAATGCTGCGCTGTGATTCCTTCTGGGTCTTTTTGTCATGTGTCTGCTCCTTTCTTATTATTGTTATATTATAGAGCAGGAAAACCACTTAAGTCACTGTCTAAAATTATTGTACCATTTATAACAACCCTATCCGTAGAATAATCGAACATAAAAATAAGCTGATAGAAGGATTTACAAACAAATATAACCTTGTAAAACTCGTTTGCTATGAAGCAACAAACGATATAGAGAGCGCAATAAAAAGAGAAAAAGCTTCCTTTTAACCCTTACCAGTGGCGCTGTCCTGAATGTATTGGAATCCATAAATCATGGAGAGATATGCCTTTTCAAGCTCTCTTCCAAGATAGGCTGCGTGGTCAAGCCTCGATACAAGATTCCGTTCAATTGCCGTTGAAGCTATAAGAACCGGGTCTTCTCCATAAATGATTTCGTTCAATGTGCCATCTGCCTTATAATGCTCAAGATATATCCTGCCTTCCTCTTTCTTTGGATAGATGATGAAAAATCCTGAAGGGTCAAGGATAAGCTTTTCGAGTCTTCGTGCCTCAAGTTGAGGCACCCTCTTTATTGCCATTGTTTGCTCAAACCTGCCAGGATTTTTCTCCTTGCATATCTTGACCTCTTTCTCAATCCTTGCAATGTCTTCGCAATCTATGAGGTCAACAACTTTTACCTGTTTTCTGAAATCCTCTACTTCTGAAAATTCAAGATTCTTTAACACTGGCCTTTGCCCTTTTGAACCAATAATTCTCTTTTCATGGTTTATGCCTTGGCTGAATAGGGAAAGCAGGCTCTGCCCTGTCATGTGTCCTCTGGTATCCCTTCCGCAGAGGATTATAAAGCGTATGTAAGGATTCGATATCGTGTTTCTCACAATCTTTTCTATACCAATATTTTCTGTATGGGTCTTGCCCACGATGGCAAAGCTGTCAATTCCCAACTCTTTGGATATGACTTCAGTCAATTCATCGCTTCCGAGGGTGCTTACTGCAACCGGAGATTTTTTATTACCAACGATATACTCTCCCTGTTCAATGGGCCACGATGGAGTAGGCTTACATACAGGCCCGCATGAGCATACTTTTTCAACTCCCATGATTTCGTAAAGTGCATTTGATATAGGCACAGGATAACATGGGTCACATCCGAGGCAATTGTGGGTAACTTTTGATTTTTCAATGAGCCTTGAAAGTCTCCCCTTCAAGGCTTCATCCAGTTTCTCCTTTTCCAGCACCTCATTAAATTCTATAAGCGTGTCATAAAAACACTGGCAGGCAAGGCATTTCTCTATCTCAGAGATTCTCTCAATCTCCTCAATAAGTTTAGTTATGTCATTTAATTTTTTCATTAACCATTAAGTCTACCATCTTTTATCTCAAAAAACCATCTCGGCCTTTTTCGCTATTTCGGGTTTGAACATTCCCCCATTGTCAAGACAAAAATCAGCCATTTTTAAGTTTGGTTTCCTTATACCCTATAAACATATTCATACCCTTTGTTAAAGTTCTCTTCCCATTAAAATAGACCTCCTTAGGGGTTTTATAGTCTAAAGCGCTGTGATATCTGTCATTGTTGTAAAAGGTAAAGTAGTTCCCTATGTTTTATTTGGCATTCCATACGTCAATGTAATCTTTTAGATAGACTCCTTCATACTTGAGGCTTCTCCATAATCTCTCTATGAAGATGTTTCAAATACCCTTCCCCTTTTGTCCATGCTTATAAGGATGTCATGGGAAAAAAGGATGGACGCAAAATCAGTGCCTGTATATTGTTAACCCTGGTCAGAATTGAATTTTTCCCATAAGAAGAGCCTTATTCAAAGCTTCTATACAGAATCCCTGATCCAGGGTTATAGATAGCTTCCAGGAAAGCACATACCTTGAATACCAGTCCATTACAACGGTTAAATAAACAAAGCCTTTTTTCATTTGAATATATAATATCTGAGCACCACAGATGATCTGGATGAGTTATTATAAGATCCTTTAACAAATAAGGATAAATCCTGTGGAGTTTATCAGAGATGGAAAGCCTTTTCTTGGGATATATAGCGTGTATTCCCATAAGACCCATGAGCCTTTCAACCCTCTTATGATTCACATTGTATCTTTTGACCTTAAATACGCTGTCATTTTTGGAATACCGTAGAATGGGGTCTTCATATACTGTTCATCTATTATAAGCTCAAGATTTAGAGGAGATTCAGGTTTGTGTTTATAATAATAGCTTGAGCGGGGAATACCTGCAAGTTTACACTGTCATGAAATGTTAATAGGTTCTTCCATATCTATTAAACTTTTCCTTTCTTCAAAGAGAAGGTATTTAATTTTTTTGAATGTAAGTCCCTCTCCATCTCAAGTTGACCTATCTTTTTCAGCAGGGCTTCTTTTTCCTGTTCATATGATTTTTCTATGTTATTACTTCCTTTTGAAAAGATACTGAGAAGTTATTTCATGAATTGTTTCTTCCATGTGGTAATCTGATTGGGATGAACTCCATATTCAGATGTTAATTCCGCTACTACCTTCTGACCACGGATGACCTCAAGGGTAACCCTTGCCTTAAATGCTCCATCATGTTTTCTTTTTAATTTAGTCATTTTTTTCTACTCCCTCTGCTTAAGGAATCAGAGGGAAATCAAACTTAAGGTGTTGTCTAAAAATTAGGGGAAATTATAATAACCCGAGGACTGTTTAATCTCTCTTATACTTTTTTTTATTCGATCTTCTGTGAGATACTTGATCCCCAGTGACCAAGCCACGGCATCTATTAGTTCTATTACAACGTTTTGCATTTTTTCTTTCAAATAAGGAATCCCCACAGTTTTCTCCCACTTGAAACGATCGCTCGGCACCAGCATCTTATCACTTTTAATATCTTGGTGTTTCATATACACACCCAATGCAATGGAAAGTTCAACCGTTATCTGAACCGTTCCCCAGTAACCAAGTTTTTGATAAAAGAGAAATGCAGATGATAAGAAATCGTAAAGCTCAATAAGAATTTGGGTAAATCTGAAAGTTTTTACTAATTTTTCCTCTTCCAATTCGACCGTTTCTATCTCCCCTATATTTTTCTTAGAAAGATATAGACCGTACGAATTAAGATGTATGTATTTAAACCACTTGCCTTGTGCTGGCTTTTTCAGATCTTCAGAAATACAGAGTTTATGAATTCCGTTTTGAATTGAATCAACTTTTTGGTGGGATATTAGTGGATATTGAATATCATTTTTTATTTTATCGAGTTCTCTAAATGGTATAAGTGGTCCTTGTGGAAAAAGGGGGACTGTTCTTATAGAAAGGGTAGCAAAGTAAGACTTCTCATCTTTTAAGTCTATGCCCCTAAGCTTGCAGGCGTTGTTAAAATAACGCTCGCTCTCTTCGATAAATATCTCCCTGAGCTCTTCGGATTTCTTTCGCCTGCTGACAAGCCATTCAATATTATCCCAGGTAGCTTCAGCGTTCGGGGTGCTACTCTGTCCCGTCCGTACATAGATTCTTCTATTATTACTCACCCTATGTGGGGTCAAATGACTTTCAGCCACACGGATTAAAATAAAAGTTTTACCATTCATAGGTTCACAAACTTGGATTTCTGGAAACACAGGTTCTTTTATATGGGATAGCACAATACTCTCGACTTTTTCCTCGTATTTCGAGGAGGAATCGAACTCGATTCCCTCAAAAGGTGGAATTGGTTTACCTTTGGGAGCATTAACCCCAATTATTAAAATACCGCCATAGGTGTTAGCAAAAGCAGCAATGGTCTTAGCAAGTACTTCATTTGAAGGGAAGTCTAATTTGTATTCAAGGATGGAACTTTCTATATGACCTTCATTACAAAAATTTATGATATCATCATATAATATTTCGCTGATTGGTTTTGTATATATCATAATAAACCATTACTCATATTTTTTGAGCTTGTCAACGAAAATATTTTTTTGTATAATCCCTTAATTTCGAACACTATTCGATTGTATGTGCGAATAACTGGCAATTATCCTCAGACCAAATCTGTCGTATATGAGTGTTTTGAAAGAAGGCACACTTATGGAATTCTGTGAAGTCCTTTATTTGTTTTGCCAGTAAGCCCAGTAATCCACCGATCCAAGTACCGAAGGCTTTCTGCCCGTCAGGTCTGTAAAGATTCTCTGGGAAAGTTCGCATGGTATATATAGGATTTTGCGTTCCATATTCTTTCCCTAATGTTTGGAAGTAATCCCCCCGTAAAACAAACTTGACCTTCCCTTTCGAAGACAATTCAATGCTGTACTAGCCCCCGTTTAGATCGGACACACCTCTAAGCAAAATAAGTTGTAGTAATAGCCATAGAGTTATTGCTATAATGAACAGGAAGAAGGAGAAAGAGATATGGGTCCGATAGAAGTCATAACATCAGTTCAGAGAAGGAGGACATGGACACGGCAGCAGAAGAAAGCCATGGTGGAAGAAGCAGAACAACCGGGGAATAGTATTTCTTCTGTGGCGAAAAAGTATGAGGTTCATCCGAACCAACTCTTTAAGTGGAGGCGTTTTATTCATGAGGGTGCCCTTCAAGCTGTAAGGAGTGAAGAGCCCCTTGTTCCTTTATCCGAGGTAAAACAGCTTCAGAGGTAGATTCGGGAATTACAGCGTCTCTTAAGCAAAAAGACCATGGAAGTAGAGATCTTGAAGGATGCCATCGAGATTGCCCGTGAAAAAAAACTGGTATCGCAAGTGCCCTTATCAGGAAAGGAGTTTACCCCGTGAAGAGGATAGCCGATACCTTTCATTTATCCAGATCTAATCAATACGCAAGAAAAACGGCAAGAAAGGAAAAATATAAGCCAAAGCCGGAGGATGCCAAATATCTTCCCCTCATCCGGAAGATTACCGATGAGAGACCCACTTATGGCTATAGAAGGGTTACGGCCTTTATCAACCGGCTTCTTGAGGAAAAGAAAGAACCTCCGGTTAAAAAATATACCGTATCGTGAGAATCAATCTCTCCTCTTGCACAAATATATGGGAAGGCCTACAAGAACCCATGATGGCATGGTTATCACATTAACGAGCAACATGAGATGGTGTTCCGATGTATTCGAAATCCTCTGTTTTAACTGAGAGAAGATCAGGGTTGTCTTTGCCATGGATACCTGTGACCGTGAGATCTTGAGTTACATCGCCACCACTGGGGGAGTAACATCGGAGATGGTAAAGGATCTCATAGTATCGTCTGTTGAATATCGTTTTGGCAAGATAGATAAACTTCCAGATAAGATTCAGTGGTTAAGCAATAATGGGCCTTGCTATACCTTAAGAGAAACCATTCTCTTTGCCCGTATGATAGGATTTGAGGTATGTACCACCCCATACTACAGTCCTGAATCTAATGGGATGGCAGAGGCGTTTATAAAGACCTTCAAGAGAGACTATGTGTCTCTGCATGATCTATCCGATGCAAACACAGTCATGGGTCTGTTGCCTCTATGGTTTGAAGATTATAATAACCATCACCTACATAAGGGGCTTAAGATGAGATCCCCGAGGGCGTTCATGATGATGCAAAATAAGTTAGAGGGGGGTCTGGTTTGACAGGGGCGACTCCAAGAATACCATCCACCAAATTACCCTGTCCAGATTTTGGGCGGTATTATAAATTGATAGAAATGCTCAACCACCATTAACATTAGGAGCGCTTTAATTTTTGATAAATTCCTTATTTTTAAAACAATAAAACACCCATATATGTTTTGGCACTTTCAATTTTAATTTGGGGATGATTAAGCTTAAAAGATTCAATAATTTTGTTCTTACTCAATGGTGGATGTTTTTCAAAATTGAAATTCAAAAATTTTTTAATCTTATCATCATCTGCATAAACTAAAAAAAATGGCATTATTATATTAAAAAACATTTCAGTCTTTCTTTGAATACCAATTCCATTAAAGTTCATTATCTTCTTTACCACATCTTCTGGATGTTTATTGTTCAGCTCTACCTTAATACGCTCTAAAAAGAAATTTACAATACCTTCTTTAATCGTCTCTGATAAAAGGATTGATATTCCTTTAATTCTTTTCTCGGGAAAATTTGCTGGTCTTATTCCTTTATGGCTCCAAACAGATTTATCTAATCTAAGGGAAAAATCAAAATCATTCGGTAACATTTCTTTCTCATCCATAAAGCCAGCTCGATATAAAAGGACCTTTTCTATCATTGTTTTTTCTTTCAGTTTTCTTATCTCAGCATAAGGAGTAATGAGTGCCAGTTCTAAAAAATTTACTTTGTTATTAGGATAGCCGAGGGAAAGCATAATCTCTCTGTATAGTGCTTCATCAGGAAGGGCAATTTTAAGAAGGTTTTGCATCCTTTGTTTTTTAAGTTCAAGCCATTTGTTGCCGAGTTTAAACAGGTCAATCATGTCTTACATTTAATCCAGAGTTTCTATTGCTTTTAATTTTTCAATATAATCAATTGAAAGACAATCGTTTCCTTTTAAAAGATGCTCCAAATAATTTTTAGTTGGTTTTAAGCCTTCCTTTACTTTACTTGGATTGGCTATATATGTTATTGCTTCAACTTTTCCTTCGCAAGTTTCAACTTCTACGTTTGCTCTGCAATAATGAGAAGGAAATCCTTCATAGCTATCCAGTTTATTGAGTCCATTTTCTTCTAACTCGTAAAGACACCCTTCTACGATGCTATTTTCGTCTTTAACAATATTAGCATAACCTACCCTCGGATTCCCAGAAGCTACTTTGTTGAATTCCAGTTTCCATCCACGCAAAAACGCCCTTTTCCGACTGTAATACTCAACTTTTCTTCCCCTCATTCTTTCTGGGTCCATATTAGAGCCGTAGGCAAAATACTTAATTCTACTCATTTTTACACACTCTTTGCTTTTTCTATTCTTGTTTTGACAAGTTCGGCAACAGCACAGTAAACCTCTTTTCGTCCTTCTTCAGTTAAACCAAGTGCGTCAGAAATTACATCATCAAGGGCATTATCTCTCATATTTTTCACCCTCTATCATTTCAATCTCTTCTTTTGTTAAATCATAAAGTTTATAAACCAATTGGTCAATTTGTTTTTCAAGGGTTTTGACTTGGGCTTGTTTTTGTTGGTTTGTTTCGTAGTCATCAGATTGAGTGAGGGAGATGATTTGGGAGACGAGGGATTCTATTTTAAGTTTATTCATTTGTCATACTATCTTTTTGAAATAGTATAGCTCCCATATAGGTTTTAACATTCTCAATTTTAATCTGTGGATAATTTTTTCTAAAAATTCTTATTATCTTATTCTCAGATAGGGGTGGATGGGTTTCAAAAATAAAATTTAAAAAATTCTGGATTTTACTTCCTTCTGAATAAACTATCATAAACGGCATTATTATGTTAAAAAACATTTCCTCTTTTCTCTGAGTCCCAATTCCATCAAAGTTCATTATATTTTTGAGAGCGCTTTTAGGGTTTTCATTGTTGATCTCAGATTCTATGTTGTGCAAGAAAAAAATTACAAGTCCAGATGTAACTGTTTTGGATAAAAGGCTTGATATTCCTTGAATTCTCTTTTCTGGGAAGTTGGATGGTCTTATGCCTTTATAATTCCATACAGATTTGTCTATTCTTAATGAAAAGTCAAAATCTTTTGGCAAGCCGTTTTTATCGTCTGTAAATCCTGCCCTGTATAAAAGTGCTTTTTCTATAATATTTTTTTCTTTTAGTTTTCTTATTTCATAGTATGGAGTAATTAAAGCAAGTTCAAGAAAATTGAGTTTATTTTGCGGAAATCCGAGGGAAAGCATAATCTCTCTGTATAATGCTTCGTCAGGTAAAGCAATTTTCAAAAGATTTTTCATCCTTTGTTTTTTAAGTTCAAGCCATTTGTTGCCAAGATGATTTAGGTCTAAATTCATTTTTCAGAATAATATTTATCCAATCCCCATTTCAAAGGGTTATTGATTATGTATTCGCGAATTTTGTTTAATTCTTTTTCGTTTCGAATGATATGTTCATAATAATTTCGTTGCCATAATTTGCCATTAAATGGTTTCCATTCATTATTTTTTACATTGCGAATATATTCATTTGTTGTCATCGTTTTAAACCATCGTATAATATCCCGTAGGGGCGAACCTATGTGTTCGCCCTTTAAATTGTGTTCGCCCGTATTTTCAGGGCAGACACCCAGGTCTGCCCCTACATTAATTATAATGAAATGCATATGGTTGGGCATAATGATGTATTGGTCGCATTGGATAACGGAAAATTTTTTTTGAAATTCAAAATACCATTTTTCAATCATTTTCCCCGCATCGTTTAATATCATTTTTTCATCCACCACATTCCCAAATAAACATTCCCGGTTTTGCGTGCAGAGGGTTATGAAATATGCACCAGGTTGTGAATAATCATATCCACGTAAACGGATGGAACGGCGGTGGTGTAAGTTAGGGTTGTATTTATTCATTTCCTCCTTCAATTATTTCGATTTCTTCTGCCGTTAGGTTATGCAATTTATAAACCAGCTGGTCTATTTCATCTTCAAAATTTTTTGTGTCCGACTGCGGGTTGGATGCTGAGCCTGTCGAAGCATTTGCTGTAAGGATTTTATCTACCAATGCCTCTATTTGCTGGGCAATGGGCTGGTTTGCTTTAATCAGGTTTTGAGAATGTTTTTTTAAATTCTTCAATAATTTTTGGGTCATAAAAATCTTTTTTTGGGCTTTTAGGATTTTTATCGTCCAATTTTCTTGTATGCCTTAGTTGAGGATTGTTTTGTAATATTAGGTTTTTAATATTATGAAAATCCTTATTTATTTTTATTGAGGGGATTTCTTTTTTTAATGTAGAAATCAAGTCACGATAAGTTAAAGAGTAATTTTCTGGCACCCCATCAATTTTTGTTTGTTTTTCTTTTACTAAAACAATACCAATATTTTTTAATTGTTCTTTTTGGTCTTCGGTTAAATCTCTTTCATTCACAAATCTTAAAGCCAATGCATCTTTGCTTTCATGATTTTTTACCTGTATTAGCACTGCCTTAAAAGAATATTCCGGTGACTCAAACTGTTCAGTTGTTAATGATGAACGATATGATTTTATAAAGTCCACTATATTTTTAGCATCTTTCTTTTTCAATTCATCTTTTGATGCTTCAATGAAATTTTTTGGGGATTGAGCTAATTGCAAACTAAATGAAAGAGAATTTTTAATAGAGTATTTTTTATTAAAATGCTGTTCAATAAAATTGTTAAAGTTAATAAGCAATGCCTGACATTCACCGAAGATGCTATCATCCAGTTCTGGTAAATTTCGATGTACTATCATATTTCTTAATGGAATAAAGAATTCTAAATTTTTTCTTACCGGATGATTACTGTCATCTTTGAAATACTGTTTAATGCATTCTTGTAGTTCCCACCATCTGTTTTCTTTTATTTTTTGACCGCTTGGCAATGTTTCTATTATTTGCTCAAATCTGGGTCTTTTTGAACCGCTGCTTTTCTTTCTGTAATAAGGTTTAATTTTATTTTTCAAAAAGTATGCATGCAATAATGATGTCCATGCAATACACATCATTGTAATGTAACCCTCTGACTTAAACGAAACAGCAGGCTTGTTGTAAAATTCTACTGCCAGTAATGCAGAATCCTTTGCTTTTTGAAGAAGTTGTTTTACAATTACGGGTTGACCTCTCATATAATATTTTTTATTTTTTTCATCTCACCCCATACATCTCCAACACCCGCTCATCCAACTCCCTCTGTATATCCGCAAGTTTTGCTTCTGCATTTTGTTCGCTTAGCTTACCAGCAAATTTTTCCTTTTGCACCGAAACCGCACTGTTAAATATATCCTCAAATACCATTAATTGCTCTGTAGTGGGAATAATTATCGGCAATTGACGGGCATCGTTAATTTGAAAATGAGAAGTTGAATTTACAAAATCGTCAACATACTCACTAATAAATTTTGAATTAATCATACACACGAAATACCAGTCAGGATATGCTGTGCTTGTAAATAGTGACATTGTTAGAACATCATATACACCATTTTCTTTTATTCTTGATTTTAAATAAGTTGAATTAACATCTGTCCAGCAAAAACCTTCCCGGAAGTAGAATTGAGGATTGCGTACAACAGGCATTCCTTCGCCTTTTTTGCCTGAATTATCTTTCAAAAATTTCACATTTTCCCTGCTCCAATCGATGTAATAAGGGGTAGGGGCGTACCAGCGGTTGCCATCCTTATCGCCTTTGTCGTAGGGGACAAAAGTTTTTTCGCCGGCAATACCATTGAGTTTTTCGTCGTTGGTGAGCGTATCTACTTTGGCTATCTCATCAGGGCTTACAATGCGGTAAAGCCAGCCCTGTCCAAAAACATCGCGCCCGTATTTTTCTTTCAGGTTATCAAAAAGCTGGCGAATTTCTTTTTCGTTTTTTTTATCCAAAAATGCTTGTGCATCGGCTTTGTTTCGTACGCCTTCTTTTTGGCAAAATTCCGTTGCCAGTATAAGTTTTTCTGACCGTTGCTTGCGCACATTTTCCGCCCATTTGGTACCTTCCAGTACGCCAATGTATTTAGCATTGTTGCCTGTTTGTATGCCTACTCCGCCTTCTGTAATTAAGCCCAGCAGGGTAATATCGCCGGGTTTTAACGAATTGCGATATTTTTCAAGGTCTTTTTTATGTTTTTCAATATTTTTGCTGGTGTCAATCTTGTTCCACCATTGGTTTAGTAATCCATTGACCTTTTTTCCTAATCGCTCATAAATTTTTTTGTTGAAATCGGTGGGTATGAATATTACTTTATTGGGAGCAGTGGCATAATCATTTTGCGGGATGGTGTATTTTTGCGGTTGTTCAATACTCGTTTTGCCATCTAAGAATACAACTTTATGTGCTGATTGGGGGGTGGCTTTTTTAGCAATAACCACACCGGTATCGACCATGGCATTTTCAAACGGATTGGCAGTATCAAAAATCTGAAGTATTGTATTTTTAAGCAAAAGTTCACGAAGATTTTTTTTGGTTTGGATTGTCCAATAGGTTTTTGAAGTAATGTATGTTAGTATTCCATTTTCTCTAAGCAATTGGATGGCTTTAAAGAAAAAATGATTGTATGCATCATCGGCAAAACCAAAGGATTTTTCTAATTGTTTTTTTGTTTCTGCGTCTATTCCTTTTGTGGAGATATACGGCGGATTGGCAATCACAATATCAAAGCCAGTTTTTTCTTTAAAAACTTTTTGGAAAAACAATCTAAAATCAAAATTTATCTTGTATCCAAAATACTTCTCTGATTGTTCCAATCGCTTTTTTATTTTTTCATCTATCTGCTCTTTTAATTCTAACTTTTTACCAGGATGGGTTTCGTCAAAATATTTATCCATTAACTCTTTAATCTCTTTTTCAATAGGTGACCCCCAATCTTTAGGAAAACCTAATAGCGAATCTCCACACACCACCTTATAATCAAGGTTTGGAAGAGGTTTTATGTTGTAAAAATCTTTTTCATCCACAATCATTGAAAGCCAGAATCTTAATTTACATACTTCAACTGCTCCAGGGTCTATATCTACTCCGTAAAGGGAATTTTCTATACAATTGCGTTTTAAATCGTATGTATTTATCGGTTTTTTAAGATAAACAGAAAGTAGTTGCCTTAATCTTACAATCTCATGTAGCATACCTACTGGAAAAGCACCTGAACCAACTGCTGGATCGCAAACTTTTATATCAGCAAGCAATTTGTCAATTTCTTCTGCATTTTTTATTATGCTTTCAGGGATTTTGTGTTCGTACTTTGTTTCTTTTATTTCACCTCTTTCAATTTTCTCCTTCTTTTCAAGAGCGGTCCTTTCGTTCTCTAAAATCAGATCTGCATATTTTACAAACTCCTCAATATCTTCTTTTCCAACCTTCCCTTGAAGTTCTGTTTCCAGATAATTTATCAAACTTTCTTGGCACATATAATGGACAATCTCTCTTGGTGTGTAATAAACTCCATATTCTTTGTTAAATTTTGTCTCTTCTCCTTTTTTACCAGATTTTAAAACTCTTACATACTCATCAAAATTATCTGGTCTTATTGCGTTTAATTTTTCATAAATTTTTCCAAGAAGTTCTGGATCAAGGGCTACTTCTTTTTCAAGTGGTTCTTCTTCGTTTACCGTGAAGTTGTATCTATCAAAAACATCAAGAATTCCATCACCAATATCTCCTTCTTTTATTATGTTAGAATTTGAAAAAAGGTCATTCGGTAAGAGTAAATCAACATTTTCCCAATCAAAGTTATTCGGTGGATCAAAAAGCCCACCATTTAAAAAGGGAATTTTGCAGTTAAACCTACTATAATAATGATTAACATCGCTTCTATTAGTCCTTAAGGCTTTATAAAAAAGTGGTTCAAGAATGTCATTGTAAAAGTTTTTGTAATCACCAAATTCTTTATTAAATAACCTTCTAATAAAATCCTTTGGACCGCTACCCCAGGGTTTACCCCTTTCAACTCCAAACCAGCCTTTTTTCTGTAAAAAGTAAAGAAAAACAATCTGCCCAAGGAGTTTTTTGGCAAAATCAACTGTGTTTATGTTTTTACTCTCAAATTCTTCTCTTACCTTTGGGTCATTTTCTACAATTTTATCAAGTTCAATTTTTGTCCTTATGAATAGGTCTCTGTATTTTTCAAAGAATTCTTCTGTAACTACTTCTATATCAAAGGCTTTTTCTAAATCTTCAAGAGTTGGAAAGTCATCCTTTTCAATTATTGGAATAAACCTACTTTGGGCAGTATGGCTTTTCTCATTTTTACCAACTAAGAAAGACCATTTCTTTGCAGGCGTAAATTCTTCTTTGACTTTTACTTTGCCCGAAGGTGTTTCTTCAAAACGATAATCCATTTTTATAAAGGAGAATCGCCAGTCTTCACTATCAGGGGACCTGTCTGCGTGCGACGCACGGGCAGGTACAAAAGCAACAAGGGCTGCATCTTTTAATTTTCCACCACGACTTCCTTTCAAATACCACGCAATAAAGTTTCTTTGCATTGTTCTTGCACGTTCAAGTGAGGTCTCTCTTTTTAGCTGGACAATCAATAAATCAATTTCTTTATCGTCATAAGTGTATTTACCAATCCTTTCTAATGAACTTATGTATTGTTCAAATGCATCAGGAAGATAATTGCCTTGATAAACAAATGTTTTCTCTTCAAAGGTTTTAAGGAGGTTTTTCAGAAATTTATAAAATTTTTCTATATCAAAAGGATTTTCAAATGTGTTAATTATAATGTTTTTTGCTTGTTCCCTATCCATTGCTTTACTCCGCTAAATAAAGTGATAATATAACCTCTCTTTTCCCTTCTGTTATGGCAGAAGTTTCTGCATAGTGGCTTTTAAGAAAAGCGGGTGGGAGCTCTCTTTGTAGTGTCCCAATAACTTTTAATGGATTTTGAATCTCTTTTCCAAGTTTATTTAATGCTTTGAGAGTCTTCTGAACTGTCTTTTTGGGAAGTGAGCCTTCTTCAAGTCGGTTAATAACCTTCTTGAGATATTCTTCCTGGTCTCCTGCCTGCCGCGCTGCGTTAGGATTATAGGAATATAGTCTCTTAGCTTTATATTCTCGTTTAAGCCATTTTCTACCAAAACCTGTCTTCAATTCTTTTTCTCGTTTTACTGCTTCCTCTCTGTTTGAGTATATCTCATAGTGAATAATTTCAATTGGCTTAAATTTTCTTGTCCAAATAACTTTGCCTTGTTGATGTTCGTTCCAGCGTTTGTCAATATTGTCTGTTTGTCCAATATAAAAGTTATTATTTTCGCATCTAATAACATAAACATAGAAATGTTGACGCGGCGCAGGCAGGTCGGTTAGTTGTTTGCTATTTTTTTGTGTTGCTTTTAAGATTTTTAGAAGTCTTGTTGAGCTATCTGCACCACCATGTCTGCGGGTTTCAATTATTTCTTCAATAGTTGCATTAAAAAATGCACTTTTATTCTTATCAAGAAGTTCATAATAATCTTCAAGAGGTAATTTTACTCTTTTCTCATCTGATAAACTTTCAAGAATCTTTGCTGATGTAAGGAAGTCAAGTTCTAATGTGGATTTTTTATCTGATAAAAAGAATTTCATTAGTTTGCCCTTTCTGAAGAAGGTGATTAATGATTTAGCAGAAGCGATATCTTTTAGAGATTTAGAAAATATCTTTGCAGAACGAGCCTTTTTGGGAAGACGCTTTATTTTTTCAAAGAGTTCAGGATTTTTGTCACGAATATCCTCAATAATTCTTAAATACTTAAGTTCGCTTTCCTCTTCCTCATCTTCTGTAATAGTTTTCTTAGAAAGTAGTCTATCAAATAGTTCATGTGAAGATACAGGCTCTCCTTCTGTAAGGATTGAGGAGTCACCGCCAAGTAAAGTTAAAAATGCTTCTATTTTTGAACGAGCAATTTTTGTAAGTTCAATTTCAGAATCTGCTTGTTTAGTAGGGAAAAAGTTAAATGTATGAATTTTGTCAAAAGGTGTATCTATACGGTTTATTCTCCCCACTCTTTGCATTAATCTTGTTGGATTCCAGGGAATATCATAGTTGATAACAATATTTGAACGATGAAGATTTACACCTTCTGAAAGCACTTCTGTTGAGATAAGTATTCGATAATCATCTTTCTTGTTTTGTGCCTTTGCATCAAAATTTTCTATTACTTTATCCCTGGTAAATTCTGAGGACTCACCATGAAACAGCAATGCAATATCGGCACCAAATGTATCATTTACATTTTTTGTTAAATACTCAGCAGTTTCTTTTGACTCGGTAAATATAATTAATTTTTTATTTTTTAGGATGTTATGGTTTTTCAGGTTATATAATAAGGTTTCAAGTTTTGGGTCCCTTTTTATTGATTCCCACATAGATTGTATATTTTTTAAAATCTTAAGATCACTTTTTAGGTCCGTCACAAAATCAGATCTAAAATCCGAGCTTGCATATTTTTCTGCTTTACCTTCATCAATAAGTCTCTGAACTGCCTCATCATCTCCTTGATCTAAAAGTTCAAAAATTTTGTTTATGTATCCTTTGCTTATATATACATTTCCTTTTTCATATTCTTTAATAAACCTCTCATAGGAGTATATGAATCTATCGATACTTTTTCTAAATGCATAGAAGCTACTTTCAAGACGTTTTACAAGGAGCACTTTCATAAAGCCACCCATATTTCTTTGCGATTGTTCTTCAAGTTGAGAAATGCGTTTCGTTAAATAAAGTAATGGCATATAACGAGTATATTTGAATTTTTGGGTTATGAGTTCAACGGTTTCCATAAAGATTTTATCTTCATCATCATTTAGTTGATAATAAAGAGGTATTGGATCCTCTACTTTTGGAAATTGAACATTGTTTTTCTTTAAATCCTCTGCAAAATATTTTTCAATTTCAGTCCTTGTTCTTCTAACCATTAAATATTTTAAAATCTTATTCCGAATTTCCTTTGCATTACTTCTTGTTATTTCAAGGAATTGATTATAGTTTTTTTGACGATTTAGTTTTTTCAATTTGCTTTCAAGACTTCCAAAAAATTCTTCAAGGTCAGAAACCCCTGGAACAGTGCTTTTTTTTGTACTCTGAAAGAGTTTAATCTGTGCAAGGATATCTTTTGGTGAATTATTATAAGGGGTAGCAGAAACCAGGACTACTCTTTTTCCCCTACAAATTTCAGCAATGTCTTCATAACTAATTGCTATTTCGCTTCTAAAGCGGTGCGCTTCATCTATTATTATGTTTTTGTATTCTCTATATTTTAATAAATCTTTTGCCTCGTTAAGTTTGCCAATTGAGATAAATTCAGCAGGTATATGGAAATCTGCAAATACATTTGGCCATGAACCAGGGTTGTTTCTACTCAGCAAGGCAGGTGGCGCAATAATCATTGTTCTTCCATCAACCTGGCTAGCCAGCATAGCTGCAACATAAGTTTTACCGAGTCCCACCACATCGGAGATAAAAACCCCTCCATACTCCTCTAATATTTTCTTTGCATTCAGAACTGCTTGCTCTTGATATTCAAATCTTTTGAAATCGTAAGGCAAATATCTTGTAAAAACCTCATCAGTTCTTGATAATTCATCCTTAAAGTATTCGTATAAAAATTTAAGGTAGAGCTCATAAGGGTTTATGTTTTGATTAAGCCAGGTTTTTTCCTGTATGGTCTGAATATATTTTTCGCTAACATCAACCGCATTTTTCCATAATTGTTCAAATTTACTCTTTGCAAATTTATAATCGCAAGCGTTCTTTAACTCAACATTAAATTCAAGGTTGTCCACCAGTCCAGATTGAGTAAAATTGCTTGAGCCCGTGATAACCCTACCTACATCTCTGTCACCTTCTTTAAATGTCATAATGTATAGCTTTGCATGAAGGTTTTGAGATGGATAAGCCCTTATTTGTAGCTTCCCTTCTTTTATCCATTCAATAAACTTTTGAACACCCTCTTCAATATTTTTGTTATCTTCTGAATCAGCCATGTCAGTTTCTATAATGTTTTCAATTTGTTGTTTTGTCTCTGAATGGGATAGCAGATAATCATTTTTAGTTTCTATTAACTTATAAGTTTCTTTAGTTGTGCCAATTCCTATAAGTATTCTTATCCTTTCTGTTTTTTCTAATGATTTATATAGTGCATGAAACCCGCTTACAAAAAAGTAGGCAACAAGACAATCAAAAAACCTGCAATCTTTTATTAGCTGCTCAAACCTATTTTTAAGTGTTTTATCGGGTTCATTTACTATAAACGTTAAATCTAAGGGTAACTGCTCATCTTCAGACCAATTATTAATTGCTTTCAGATATTTGTTTTCTTTCACCATATATGTCTATTCCGATCTATTCGAACACTAATTCCGATTTTATCCGAACGGCTTTTTTATGATCCTCACTCTGCCATCTCTACTTTATAAAAGTGTTCGACCTAT
>Ga0209506_1002333_pt1 | contig 17110 bp, 16 predicted proteins | sample AD_JPNHG2_MetaG_FD_184409 | JGI IMG/M metagenome (GOLD analysis project Ga0209506, IMG submission 184409) | Active sludge microbial communities of municipal wastewater-treating anaerobic digesters from Japan - AD_JPNHG2_MetaG (SPAdes) (version 2) | ecosystem: Engineered > Bioreactor > Anaerobic...
ACTCGAAACAGCTAGTCGGCATCGTTTAGGGTGTGGACTACAAGGGTATCTAATCCTTTTTGCTCCCCACACTTTCGTGCCTCAGTGTCAAAGATATCCCAGTGGCTCGTTTTCACCTCTGGCGTTCCTGCCAATATCAACGGATATCACCCCTACACTGGCAGTTCCAGCCACCTCTGATACTTTCTAGTTTATTCATCTCCTTGGCATTCTCCAAGTTGAGCTTGAAGCTTTAACCAAGGATGCAATAAACCACCTACGCACCCTTTACGCCCAATAAATCCGGATAACGCTCGGGGCCTACGTATTACCGCGGCTGCTGGCACGTAGTTGGCAGCCCCTTATTCCTTAAGTACCTTCATAAATGACTAGCATTTATTATTCCTTAAGAAAAGAAGTTTACACTCCGAAGAACTTCTTCCTTCACGCGGCGTCGCTCGGTCAGGCTTTCGCCCATTGCCGAATATTCTCGACTGCTGCCTCCCGTAGGAGTGGGACCCGTATCTCAGTGTCCCTGTTGGGGAACAGCCTCTCAGCTCCCCTACCCGTCATTGGCTTGGTGAGCCATTACCTCACCAACTACCTGATAGGACCTAGGCCAATCAAAAAGCGAATTGCTTCTTTATCCAATTCTTTTAAAAATTGGAACTATTGGGAATTACCTCATCTTTCGATGAGCTATGCCCAACTTTTTGGTATGTACCAAGGTATTACTAACCCGTCTGCCACTCCCAATCATAAAGACTGGGCGTACGACTTGCATGCCTTATCCACGCCGCTAGCGTTCATCCTGGACCAGGATCAAATCCTCAATAAAAAAATTGAGAATTTTTAATAATAAAATAAACTCAAAAAAACGACACGAAACAATGAAAAAATATTTTATTTTTTTATAATTATTAAATTATCAAAGAACTTTAATAAAACTTTAAAGATGACTATTTCTTTTAAAGTACTATTATTTTATTTAAAAATTTTGGACTGTCAAGAATGCTCAAAAAACGACAAAAATTTTAAGAAAAAATTTCTAATATTTCTAATTACTAAAATTAATTTTTTATTACTGCTGTGCGTGGGATTCTTCTTTACCCGCCGTAGGCGGGGTTTCACTCAGAATGACGCCCTTACCGATGTCATCCTGAGGGCAAAGCCCGAAGGATCCCATGGATTTCAGAAACAATCAGCAATCACTACTGTGCGTGGGATTCTTCGCTGACGCTCAGAATGACCGCAGGAGTTTGCTGTGCGTGGAATTCTTCTCGCTCAGAATGACGCGAGAGGACGTATTTTTTTAAAAAATTTTAAAAATTTTTAAGAAAAGCGGAAAAATTCTAAAAGAATTTTTCCGCTTTTTTCATTTTTAATATTTAAATAATCAATTTTATCTTTTTGCCCACTGAGGTGATTTTCGAGCTTTCTTTAATCCATATTTTTTTCTTTCCACCATTCGCGGATCACGAGTTAAATATCCAGCTCGACGCAAACGTTTTTTAAAATCCGAATTAAAAACTACTAAAGCTCTGCTAATTCCTAATCTTACTGCTTCTGCTTGAGCTGATAATCCTCCTCCTTTAACATTTGCCGTTAATCCAAATTTTCCCAAACATTTCATTTTTTCAAAAGGGGCTTCTATAATTGATTGCATTTTTTTAGAAGAAAAATAATTTTTATAATCTTTTCCATTAATTAAAATTTCTTTATTTTTAGTATATAAACGAACTCTCGCCACTGCTGTTTTTCGAGACCCTACCCCTTCATAATAAACGGTTTCTTTCTTTTTTTCATCTTTGGCAATCATTTTATCAATTTCTTTTTCGTTAGTTTCATTAATTTCATCATTATTTTCCGTATTTATATTTTCTTTTTCTTCTTTTATATTTTCTTTTTTTTCTTTTTCTTCTGATGTTAAAACTTTTTTTCTAGGCATAAATCTTTAAATTTTTTATTCTTTTTGACCTTAAACTATTTTTAGGAAGCATTCCCATTACGGCTTTTTTTAAAATTTCTGTGGGATCTTTTTCAAAAACTTGTTGTAAAGTTTTTTCTTTAAGATGACCAATGTAACCAGTATGGTGACGGTAAAGTTTTTGATTATATTTTTTACCAGTAAATTTCATTTTAGAAGCATTTTCAACAATAACCTTAACATCAGCCACTTTATTGGGCGCATATTGAGGATCATCCTTGCCTTGTAAAATTAAAGCAATTTTACTAGCTAATCTTCCCATTGATTGATTGGTAGCGTCAATTTTATATTCTTTCATAAATTTTAATTATCAAAAACAAATTCTACGACAGCTAAAGGTGCGCCATCGCGTTTTCGACGACGAGGACTTTTAATAATTCTTAAATATCCTCCTTTTCGATTTTTTAATTGAGGCGCGATATTGTAATACAATTCTTTGGCAGCTTCTTCTCCAATTCTACTTATTAATAATTTATAAGAAGCAAGGTTTTGTTTTTTAGCTAAAGTTGTTAATTTTTCTGTTTTTATTTTTATTTCTTTGGCTCTTGCTTCAGTTGTCTCAATTTTTTTATTAATAATTAAATTATCAATTAAACTCTTAAAAAAGAGATTGCGGTCGCCTTTGGTTCTTCCAAATTTTCTTCCTTTGTTTAAATGCCTCATATTTTTATTATTTCGATTTTTTATTTTTTGTTGTTTTCTTTTCTACTTTTATTGATTTTTTTTCTTCATTTTTTTTCGCTTTCGTTTCTTCTTTTGATTCTATTTTCAATTCTTTTTGATTTTCTAATTTATTTTCTTCAAAATTAATATTGCCAATTATTTTAAAATGTTCTTGCAAAATTTCTATTGCTTGCTTAAAAGCCATGCGTGGTAAAATAGTTCCATCTGTTTCTATATAAATTCTCAAACGATTATAATCAGTTCTTTCACCTACTCGCATATTTTCTACTTCATAATTTACCTTTTTGATAGGAGTAAAGATAGCATCTAAGCTAATTGTACCAATTGGCAATTTTTCTTTTTGACGCAATTCTGCTGGCATATAACCAATTCCTTCCTCTACGGTTAAAACCATTTCTAATTCAGCTTTTTTATCTGTTAAAGTAGCAATATGAACATCAGGAGTAACAATTTCAACATTAGAATTTTTTTCAATATCTTTAGCCGTTACCTCTCCTTCGCCTTTTTTGCGCAAAATTAAATTATGAGGACCTTCGGAAAATGTTTTTATTCTTATTTTTTTCAAATTTAAAATAATTTGAATAACATCTTCTTTAACGCCTTCAATAACCGAAAATTCATGAGAAACATCTTTTATTTTTGCAGTAGTAATAGCCGCTCCTTTTAAAGAAGATAAAATGGTTCTTCTTATTGCATTACCAATAGTTAATCCATAACCAGTATATAAATTTTCAATTTCAAAAATACCCTCTGTTTCAGTTTCTTTAATAATTTTTGGTTTGGTAGGAAAAATAAAACCTGTCATATTTTTATATATTTTTTATCGTGAATAAAATTCGACTATTTGTCTAAAGTCAAATGGCGGTAATTCTTTAGCCAAACTTGGCTCACCAATAACTTTAGCTTCTAATTTTTCCGGATTTAAAGTTAAATAATCCGGTAATTGAACCTTTTTTAATTTTTTAGACAAATCTTTAAAAGCTGATTTTTCTAAACTTTGAGAACGAATAGTAATAATATCACCTTTTTTAAGTTTGTAAGCAGGGACATCAATTTTTTTTCCGTTAACCAAAATGTGTCCATGACTCACCATCTGACGAGCCTCTCTTCGGGAAGAAGCAAATCCTAATCGAAAAATAATATTATCTAATCTTAATTCTAATTTTTTAAAAAATTCATCACTTGTTGAGGCTTTACTTTTTGCTGATTCATTAAAATATTTTTTCATCTGAGCTTCATTAACACCATAAGTTACTTTTACTTTTCTTACTTCTTCTAATTGACGGCCATATTCAGAAGTATTTTTTGTTTTTCTTTTTTTATGCATTCCAGGGGCATAAGGTTTTCTTAATAAAGCGCATTTTATTCCATAACAACGCTCGCCTTTCAAAAAAAGCTTTTCTCCTGCTCGACGACATTTTTTACATTTTGAATCTAATTTAACCATAATATAAAATTAAACTCGCCTTACTTTTGGCGGTCGACAACCACCATGAGGAACTGGAGTTACGTCTTTAATGCTAACAATGTTAAAGTCTTGAGCAATAAAACTTCGCAAAGCCGATTCACGACCAGCCCCTAAACCTTTTATATAAACTTTAAATTCTGGAATATGTAATTTTTTAATTTTTTGAGCAATAGACTCAGCTACTTTAGCAGCGGCAAAAGAAGTAGCTTTTTTGGGTCCTTTAAACTGAAGATGTCCTGCAGAAGACCATACTAAAACATTTCCCAAATGATCGGTTACAGTAATTTTTGTATTATTATAAGAAGAATAAATATAAATTTTCCCAAAAGGATAAATTCCCTTTTTGGTTATTTCTTTTGACTCGTTTTTTTTCAAAGCCGAATCAAGCTCATCTTTCTCTTTTAAAATATCTTCTTCTTTTTGATTAACAATTTTTTTCTTTCCCATATTATTTTAATAAATTATTTTAATTCCAACTTACGCTTACCACTACCAACTGTTTTTCTAACATTACCTCGCACTGTTCGAGAATTAGTTTTTGTTTTTTGACCACGAACAGGCAATTTTTTAGAATGTCTAATTCCTCTATAACAGTTAATATCTTTTAGGCGACGGATATTGGCTTGAATTTCTCTTTTTAAATCACCCTCTATTTTATAATTGTCTTCTATTATTTTTTGAATAGCGCTAATTTCTGTTACTGTTAAATCTTTTGTTTTTTTGTTTGGATTAATTTTCGCTTTTTCTAAAATTTTTAAAGCTGAGAAGCGACCAATTCCAAACAGAGAAGTTAATCCTATCCAAATTTGTTTATCGTCGGGTATATTAATATTATGAATTCTAGCCATATTTTTATCCTTGTCTTTGTTTATGTTTAGGATTTTTCTTGCAAATAACAAAAACGCGGTTTTCCCGCCTTACGATTTTGCAATCTCGACATATTTTTTTTACTGATGAATGTACTTTCATAATTTAAATTTTAAAGTTTTCTGTAAACAATACGACCTCTTTTATCGTCGTAAGGGCTTAATTCAACCACAACTCTATCTCCTACTAAAATACGAATATGATTTAATCGCAATTTTCCCGATAAATGCGCTAAAACTTCTCGACCATCATCCAGCTTTACTCTAAAAATAGCACTCGGCAAGGCTTCAGAAATAACACCTTCGTATTGATTATTTTTCATAAAAAATTTAACTATATTAATTTTTAAATATAATTTGATTATAAAAAGTTTTTTTTAATAGTCAACTCTATAAATTTTCATCAACCATTACTTGAATGCGATCGTTGTTTAAAGGCATAAACTTCAAAAAACTCGGCCAAATAAAAATATCAACTTTTTCTATTGTTTTATATTGTCTAAAGAAATCTTCCAATTCTTTAGTACTTTTACCACTTAATTGATTTTTAAATTCTGCTTCATTGACTTTATCTCGAAAAGTTAATTTCGCTAACACGGGAAAAGACAATAATTTTTTATCACTAAAATCAACTCGCGGCGCGCCATAATTAAAACTATATTTAAATAATTCTTTATCATTTAATTGAGAATTTTCTTGACGAGCCAAAATTTCAAATAATTTTTTTATATCATTTTCGTCAAACACTAAGCTTTTTAAAACAACTTTAGCGCTTAATTCAAATTCATCTGCTTTTTCACCAATTTTAGGAGTAGTAGTAGATTCTACCAAAATTAATTGCTTGGCATCATCTAAAACAACTGCTGTTGGAGGAATTTTAGATTTTAATTCTTCATTTAAAGAAACAAAAGCGATATCTAAAATTTTTTGTTTAGCTTTATTAACATCTGATTGACCTACTATTTTTGTTTCACCAATATAACCACCAGTCATTGGCTTAAGTGATTCACCATAAAATGTTTCATAACGAGGCGTTCCTTGAAACCCCGGAATAGTAAACTTCGTTGGACCAATATTATAACTTTCTCCGGGCTTATCGGCAACAACTTCAGCATCAATATAAGAAGGAATGATTTTACCATTTTCTATTTTTGCGCCGGGAACAACCACTTTATCAATTAAACGAAAAATTTTTCCATCTGGACTCATAAATCGAGTGGTGGCGACTAATGTTTGCGAGCTGGAATTATAGGCATTATAAATTCTTATTACTCCTTTTGCTTTTGATTCTATATTTTTAACTTCTGTTGTTTTAAAGGTTTGATTAATATTACGGCTCATTTCAAAGTATTCTAAAGGAATAATTAAATTGTTTTCATCAATTGGCAACATTTTTTTTGTCAAAGGATCTTTAAAACTATTTTCATCAATTTTTTCAATATTGGTATTAGCAATTACTGGCAATTCTTTTTCCCAATTATATTTATTAGAAATAATACTAACTTTAGCGTTAGCTAAAAAATAAATAAAAATAAAAGCAAAAACAAAAACAATTCCTATTCCCCATAAAATAATTCGTCCTAATTTGCCAAAATGAATTTTTTTCCTTTCTGGTTTTATTCGTTTCATTTCTCTTTCGGAAATTTCTATTTCATTAAATTGCTCTTGTTTAAAATAATCCGTAAAAAATTTTTTATCAGAGGTTTTATTAAAATTTTTTATCTCTTCTTTTTTTTCTTTTGACATCGGCTTTTCTTTGTCTGCTCTCTCTCTATTTTTTTCTACTTTATTTTTTTCTTCCTCAAAATTAATTTCATTTTCTTCTTTATTTTCTTTAACAAATTCAACTGATTTTTTAAAATTATCTTTAGTTGTTTTCTTAATTAGATTGTTTCTTTTTTGAGGTGGTCTAATATCGCCTAAAAAAACTTTATCATTCATTTTCGGCCGACTTAAATTTGCTAACTTTACAATTTTAATATCCAAATCTTTAGCCATCAACAAAACTTCTTCAATATCACTGTTAATATAAAGGGTTTTGTTTGCCGAAGTAGCTTCTCGTTTTATTAAGCGAAAATTTAAAATTGATTCACTAATTTTGGCATTTTCCGGAATAATCAAAATGATGTTATCGTTTGAGGAATTTATTATTTTTTCCACAACATCAGATACCGAATCATTAATATCAATATAAATATTTTCTGCTTTCATTTTATTTATTTTATTTATTAGTTTGTTTTAATAAATTTTTATTTAACCACTTTATTCGACGTTTTAAAATTTTATTCATTTCTTCATACTTGTTTTCATTAATAAGAAAAGCGGAATTTAAATTAATAATTGCCGTATTAGATATCTTATTTTTATTATAATTTATTATTTCTATATTTAAATCTTTTATTAATTCTGAGGTGGGATAAAATTTAATATTTATTTTATTACCATAAGTTAATTGTAACCATTTTTGTTTCTCTAACAACTCTAAAAGAAAAGGAAATTCTTGCAATTCACCACTTAAATAAATAGTTTCAATATTTTCTTTTTGAGGCACGTCTTTTAAAACTAAAATTATTCCTTCCACTAATAATTTTAATTCTTTTTCTAATAATTTTTTAAACCAATCAAAGGCGTTTTTACTTAATTTATTTTCTTGATAATCTCTTATTAAATCTTTGGCAATCTTGTCAGAAACAGAAAGTTTTTTACTAATTACTTTTTCTAAATTTATTTTCCCCCAATTAAAATGCTTAAAAGAATTTAAATAATTTCCCATAATTCCAACACCCGTTGAATACAAACCAATATTCACTAATAATATTTTTTCTCCTTTGTTTATTAAAGAAAAATTTTTATCAAAAAGCAAATTTTTTTCAGCGCAAACCAATAATTCTCCTTTTCCCGATTCTAAAATGTTCTTTATTGTTTCCCAAAATAAATAATATAAATAGGTATTTTCTAAACAAAAAGACATTGTTTTTCCTCTAAAACCAATGGGGTTTAAAATTTTTTTATCATCAATTTTTGGTTCACTAATTTTTGCTTCAGCCAATACCACGTCCCACTCCGGAATTTTTAATTGTTGAGCAACATACATCCGCTCTTTATCATATAATCGCCAAACTAAATTTAAAATAATATTTTCTAAATCATCATTATCAATAGGAATCAAAGGGTTTTCTCTAATAACCGAGAGTCTTGTTTTGGTTGATTTAGCAAATGGTTCTTCTAAACAAATTATTAATAAACTTTTTTTTGAAACTTTTTTAATCAATTCCGTTAATTTTTCTACAAAATCTTCTTCACCAAATCCTTCTTCGGTATAATTAAACCATTGCCAATATTTATCTATTTTTATTTTTCTAAAATCAAAATTTACCGAAGCAAAAATTGCATCAATCTCGTTTAAACTACCAAAAAAACAAAATACCGAATTCCAATTTTTATTAAAAATGCTAAATAAATTCATTTGGCTTCTATAATATATTATAAATATATTATACTCCTTTTTATTTTATTCTAAAATAGCCTTGATTCTTCTTACCCCCGAAGAAACTGCTTCTTCTTTTATAATTTTAAAATAACCCAAAACATTAGTATTAATTACATGAGGCCCACCACAAATTTCTTTAGAATAAGCCGTCTTCAAATTATTTTCTTCTCCGCCGATAAAATAAACACTCACCCTTTCTCCATATTTATCTTCAAAAAGTCCAATTGCTCCTAATTCTTTGGCTTCTTTTAAACTCATCTCTTTTTTAATTACTGGCAAATTTTCTTGAATTTTTTCATTAACAATTTCTTCTATTTTTTTTAATTGTTCAGCTGTCGGTTTTTTAGAACAGGAATAATCAAATCGCAAACGTTCTTCATTAATATTACTACCTCTCTGCTCAACTTCTTCACCCAAAACATCTCTTAATGCCCGATGCAAAAGATGTGTGGCGGTGTGATATTTTATTGCTTTTTCGGAATGAGTTGTTAATCCCCCCTTAAACATTCCCGATGAAGCTGTTCGCGATAATTCTTGATGTTTTTTAAATTCTTCTTCAAATTCTTTTTCATCAAACCTGATGTCTTTTTCTTTTATTATTTCTTTAATTAATTCTAAAGGAAAACCATAGCTTTGATATAAATCAAAAGCTTGTTTGCCAGAAAAAGATTTTTGATTTTCAACTATTTTTTCTAAAATATTCATTCCTTTTAATAAAGTTTTACTAAATTTTTCTTCTTCTTTAACTAATTGTTCCTCAATAAAATCTTTATTTTCTTTAATTAAAGGATAAACATTGCCATAAATTTCTATTACGGGCGCCAGCATTTTAAAAGAAAAAATTTCTTTAATCTCTAACAAACGTCCGAAACGCACTGCTCTTCTAATCAATCTTCTTAAAACATAACCTCGTTCAACATTAGAAGGCTCTAATTTTTCTGACAAAAGAAAAATAGCTGCTTTTAAATGGTCGGCAATAATTCGAAATTCTCTTGGATAATTTTCGTATTTCTTTCTACTAATTAATTCTAATTGTTTTATCAACGGCAAAAAAAGTTCTGTTTCAAAAACCGATGGCAGATGATTAATCACCGCTAATGTCCGTTCTAATCCCATTCCCGTATCAACATTTTTTTGTTGAAGTAATTCAAAATTTCCTTCTTTGGTTTTGTTATAAGTCATAAAGACATTATTCCAAATTTCTACCCAATTATTATTTTGCGGATCAAAAACTTCTGGCGCTTTGCTTTCGCCTACCCAATAAAATATTTCTGTATCCGGACCACAAGGACCAGCATCATTAATGGGACCCCACCAATTATCTTTTTTTCCTAAAAAAGCGATGCGATTTTTAGCAATCCCTAAATTTTCCCAAATTTGAGCTGATTCTTCATCGCGCGGAAATTGCTTATCATTTCCAAAACACGTTATCGCTAATTTATCTTTATCTAAATTTAACCAATCTTTGGCTGTTAAAAATTCGTAACTCCATTCTATTGCTTCTTTTTTAAAATAATCACCCAAAGACCAATTGCCCAACATTTCAAAAAAGGTTAAATGCGCAATATCTCCAACTTTTTCAATATCATCTGTTCTTAAACATTCTTGAATTTTACACAAACGAGAACCGGCTGGATGTTTTTCTCCTAATAAAAAAGGAATTAGAGAGTGCATTCCGGCTGTTGTAAAAAGTACCGTTGGATCATTTTCGGGAATTAAAGATGAAGATGGTAAAATTTTATGCTCTCGTTCTTCAAAAAATTTTAAAAATTTTTCTCTTAATTCATTAGCTGTCATATAATAAATATTAAATACAAATCTTAAAATTTCAAATTTTTTAATTTAAAAAAACGAATAGAAGCGGCGGCGAAGTTTTTTAAAACTTCGCCGCCGCCTAACTATCATTTTTAATAAATTGTTTTAATAAATAAAAAATTTTTTAAATAAGTATTTATTAGTCTGATTTTAAATATAATCTCTCACCGATGTCATCCTGAGTGAAGCCCCGCTTGCCGATAGGCAGGAATCCCACGCACAGCAGTGATAGTTGTATATTTCTTGAAAGCCGTGGGATCCTTCACTGCGTTCAGGATGACGCTAAAAAAACAGCTGTCATTCTGAGCGTAGCGAAGAATCCCATCCACAGTAATGATTGCTGATTATTGCTGAAAGACATGGGATCCTTCACCTGCCTGCCGACAGGCAGGGGTTGAAACCCTCAGGATGACATTAAACAAACGGTGGCGGCGAAAGCCAAAGGCTTTCGCCGCCACACAATTTTATCAATCATTCTTTTAAAATAAAAATAGCCCCTTCAACCCGGAGGCAATTAAATCTCGCAAACAAAATGCGAGCTCAAGAATTTTCTAAGGCTAGTCCACAATAACAAGCGGACAAAATAACCCAGTTTCCACCAAGTTACCCTTAAAAAAATTCCCTATAGGCTATTAATTGGGTTAAAAAATAACGCCAATTGCCCCCAGGTTGAAAAGGCCATTTACACAATTTCCTTTTTTTAAGAACAAGGTTATTATAACATAGAATAATATATATGTCAATAGTTTAACTATTTTAATTAACAACCTTATTGCAATTAAATTTTACTAATTTTTGAAAGAAAAATTAACATCTGATTATATAAATAATAATAACTTTTGTCAAATTATTAACTGTGGATAACTAAATTAATTAAAATATTTTTCCAATTACGTTTTCGGCTTCAGACAAACTCGTAATGCCAGTTAAAATTTTCAAAACAGCATCGTCTTCCATTGTTGTCATTCCTTTTTTTAAAGCCAAATCTTTAATTTCATTAGCGTTCGGAATTTTATCATCACGAGAAATCAAATCTTGAATATCTCTATCAACTACTAATAATTCCGCTACTGCCACTCGCCCTTTATAACCCGTGCCATTACATTCATTACAACCTTTTGATTTATAAAAAGTTATTTTATTGCCTAAATTTGGTTTTTTTACTCTCTCGGGCATTTTAGCCATCATTGATTTTATTTTTTCGGATTGTTCTGGCGTCGCCTCAACCTCTTCTTTACAATGAACACATAATTTTCTTAATAATCGTTGAGCAATAATTAAATTTAAAGCAGGCGCCAAAATCGCTGATTGAACTTTCATATCCAGCAACCGCGGAATAGCTCCACAAGCGTCATTAGTATGAAGAGTAGAAAAAACAATATGTCCAGTTAAAGCCGCGTTCATTGCAATTTCTGCTGTTTCATTGTCTCGAATTTCTCCAATTAAAATAACATCGGGGTCTTGTCGTAGAATAGAGCGTAAACCACTAGCAAAAGTATAATCTCTAGTTAAATTTACTTGAGTTTGAGTAATTCCTTCTAAATGATATTCTATTGGGTCCTCAATAGTAATAATTTTAATTTCGGGATTATAAATTTTCTGTAAAAAAGCGTATAAAGTAGTTGTCTTACCAGAACCAGTGGGACCGGTATTTAAAATCAAACCATTAGGACGAGCAATTTGTTCTTCAATAACGGCTAAATCATCTTCTCTAAATCCTAAATCTTTTAAATCCAATTTAATTTTTCGCGGATCTAATAAACGCATAACGATTGTTTCCCCGTAAGCGCTCGGAATAATAGAAACACGCACTTCAATATCCGCTTCATCTGTTTTAATGGTAAAACGACCATCTTGAGGCGAAGTGTGAATATTTATTTTCATTCCTCCTAATAATTTAATTCGAGAAAGAATAGAACGATAATAATGCTCTGAAATATCAGATATGTCTTGAAGAACGCCATCTAATCGATAACGCAATCTTACGGCCATTTCTTCTGGTTCAATGTGAATATCAGAAGCATCCATTTTTAAAGCGCCGGCTAAAATAATTTCAAAAATTTGAGAAATATAAGGACTCTCAAAGCTTTTTATTTTTTCTTTCAAAATAGCAATATTTTTAATTTCTTGAAATAATTGAGCTAATTGTTCCTTATTAATCTCTAATCCACCTGTAATATTTTTTTTTCGACCAGTGATAAACTGATACCCCTTCCATAAATTTTCCAAAGAATTAAGAGAAACAATAAAAATTTGCACCTTATAACCTTGATTTTTTAAATTATTAATAATTTGCTGAGTCGCTTCTAAAGCCGGATTTTTACAAGCTAAAAAAACTTCTCTTTGTTGTGAATTAAATGGCACACACAAAGCTCTTCGCGATTCTTCTTCACTAATTAAAGATAATGGCTGAGTTTGCGGCGCAAATCTAGTCAAATCAATATATTCTAAATTCAAATTTTCCGCTAATCTTTTAGCTTCTCTTTCTTCAGCTGATTCTTTAACAGTAGATAATATTTCTTCTAATTTTTTTTCTTTATCATCGTTTTCCATATTTTTCTAAATTATATTTTCATAAAGCAAATCTATTTTTTGAATAAGTTTTGACGAAATTCCCCAAATAGTACCGTTTTTATTGCTCGTCAATAAAAAATTATCAAAATCAAAATTTTCTTCAAAAATATTAATTTTATCTCTATCATCAATTTCGGCAAAATAAATTTTTGAACCACTTTGAATAATTAAATGCTCGCTATCACTATACCATCCTATTTTTTCATTACTATTTTTTGTTTTAGTAATTAAAATATTGTCACCTTTTTTTCTTAAAACATCACCGCTATTAATATCGGTTAAAAATTCCACTCGCAATTCATTTTTATCATTAATATAAGCTAATTTTCTATTATCTGGCGAAAAAGAAAAATTAAAAACATTTTCTTTTTTTTCTATATCTTCTCCGGCTTTAAATAAATATAAAACATTATCATCAAATAAAAGAGCAATCTGATTGCTATGAGAAATATCCGCTTTTTTAATAGCAATATCTTTTTTCAACTCAATGATTCCTAATGGGGTAGAATTATCAAGAATTAAATTATAACCAAAAACCGAACCGTTATAATCTAACCAAAAAAGAGAATAATCTCTAATAAAAAAATCCAAAACATTAGTAACTTTTTTTATCGCCTCATTCTTATCAAAATCGATAAAATATAAATCTTTTCCGCTTAAAACAATATACTTATTTTCAATATTGGGATAAAAAACTATTTTTTGAATAGGATTTTTCAATTTAAAAGTATCGGCTATTTCGCTGGATAAATTAATTAAGTTTTCAGGATTAATTCTTTGCCAAAGATAATAAGTTTTAATTTTATTTTTAGTTAAATCAAAAATAATTTCGTTTCCATCAGAATCATTGATTTTTAAATTAGGAATTAAATTAAGATTTTCTTTTTTGGCTAATTTTTGACGATAAATTTCCACATCGGAATTAGAAGAAGAATTGGTATTTTTATTTAAATAATTATGAATTTTTAAAATAGCATTTGTTGTTGTGGCTGATTCTTTTGTTTGAATGATAATTTCTTTATTATTATTCAATGGCAAAAAATCAACAACGTCCTCAGTTATTATTTTAGGAGTTGTTGTTTCTGTCGTGGTGGTTGCTATTTTATAAATATCCGTTATCAATGGATTTTGAGGCAAAAGAACAACAGAAAAAAACGTTGTCACCATTTGCGATTTAACTTCAACATTTTTTTGCCAAGAAAAATAATTATTCTTTTTAACCTCTATTTGATGGATATCCGGTAATAAATTAGACAAAAAAATGCCACTATTAAGCAATCCGGGGGTAGCATTTTCTAAAAATTCACCATCAAGATAAATTTGAGGTTTGGAAACATTTGTTTTAAGATATAATCCACCAGTTAACACTAATTCCCTTTTTTCTTTATCAAAACGATAACCCCACGAATAAGCTACTATCAATGAGCTAATGATTATAAAAACAAAAACAGCTACATAAAAAATTACTCGTCTTGTTTTTTTATGCATATAATAAGTATACACAATAAAAATTTAAAAATCAAAATAATAGACAACACTTAACTCGTGTGGCTCGTATCATCCTGAGGGCCTTCAGCCCGCGAAGGATCCCATAACTTTCAATATTGTGCAACTATTGCTGCTGTTTTTTTAGTGTCATCCTGAACGTAGTGAAGGATCCCTCGGCTTTTAGCATTGTGCAACTATCACTGCTGTTTTTTAATGTCATCCTGAGGGCTTCAGCCCGAAGGATCCCATGCAAACTAATAAGTGACTATCTTTAATGTGCGTGGGATTCTTCGCTTCGCTCAGAATGACAGCCAAGTTAACGTGAGATTCTTCCCTGCCCGCCGTAGACGGGGCTTCGCTCAGAATGACCGCAGGGGTTTGTTGTGGATGGAATTCTTCGTTTCACTCAGAATGACTACTTTTTTTAGTGTCATCCTGAACGCAGTGAAGGATCCCTCGGCTTTCAAGGAATACACAACTATCACTGCATTGCGTGGGATTCTTCGCTTCGCTCAGAATGACAGCCAAGTTAACGTGAGATTCTTCCCTGCCCGCCGTAGACGGGGCTTCGCTCAGAATGACACTCTCATCGATGTCATCCTGAGGGCCTCAGCCCGAAGGATCCCCTGCAAACTAATAAGCGACTATCACTACTGTGCATGGGATTCTTCGCTGACGCTCAGAATGACAGTTAATTTTCAATGTCATCCTGAAGGCTTCGCCTGCCGGTAGGCAGGCGAAGCCCGAAGGATCCCATGGCTTTCAGCAATAATCAGCAATCACTACTGTGGATGGGATTCTTGCCTCTCGGCAGGCAGGCTTCAACCCCTGCCTACCGGCAGGCAGGCCTGCCCGCCGTAGGCGGGTGAAGAATCCCTCGGCTTTTAGCACAATGATAATTAGCTCAGTGGATAAGCGCGCTTGGCGAACAAACGTAGCCAGAAATTATTGAGTTAAACAAACAATAGCGGCGAAAGCTAAAAGCTTTCGCCGCTACACCATTATCATTAATTATTGATGTTTAAGAGTTTTTATTTGAGCTTTAAGATCTTCTATTTGTTTTTGTTGTTCTTTTATAGCTTCAACTAAAACAGCAGTGATAGAACTTTCTTGAACACTATAATACTCTCCTTTCTTATCAACTACTTCTGGTAAAACCTCTTTGAGTTCTTGAGCAATAAAGCCAATGTGCTGACCTTTTGGATGATTTTCAGTATCAATCCACGTAAAACTTACACCTCGCATCTTTTCTACCTTTTCTAAAGCATTAGAAATAGTTTGAACATTAGTTTTTAATCGAGTATCTGAATCATTATACCAAGGAGTTGTTCCTCCTGCGTCTCCATTAACATAAAATTTGCGATTTAGCGTCTCCGTCCCGATAGCGATTTTATCGTTGCCCAAATCCCCATAAATAGTATTGCCTATATTCAATTGATAATTCCCCGTGGCGCTTGGAGCATTAATATTAGAACCAATAATAATATTATTTGAACCGGTGGTAATGTTTTTTCCTGCATTATAACCAATACCTATATTATAATATCCTATGGTATTAGAGAAGAGGGCAAAAGAACCCATTGCTGAATTGCTGGATCCTGTGGTATTATAGTAGAGGGCATTATGACCCATTGCTGAGTTGTTAAATCCTTCGGTGTTAGAGGAGAGAGCATAATAACCCATTGCTGAATTGTTGGATCCTGTGGTATTAGAGGAGAGGACATAATAACCCATTGCTGAATTTCTGTATCCTGCGGTGTTAGAATAGAGGGCAAAAGAACCCATTGCTGAATTGTTGGATCCTTCGGTGTTAGAGTAGAGGGCAGAATAACCAATTGCTGAGTTGTGGTATCCTGTGGTGTTAGAGTAGAGAGCAGAAGAACCTATTGCTGAGTTGTCGAATCCTGTGGTGTTAGATTTGAGAGCAGAATAACCCATTGCTGAGTTTTCGTATCCTGTGGTATTAGAAGAGAGGGCAAAAGAACCCATTGCTGAGTTATAGCTTCCTTCATTAGGTTGTGTCGCCGTTGAACCCATGGTAAAGTTACCCGCATTTACTCCCACAAAAGTATTATATCCAGCAGGCTTAGCCGTATCTCCTGTTGGATGCTGGAAATTATGAATAAATCTATCTCCTCCCTTGTATATAACACCTGTATCATTGCTAGTTGTATTTTCTAGTTCTAAATCGCCAATTAAATCCAATTCTTGACTCGGAGTTGTCGTCCCAATGCCGATATTAGTGCCATCAGTATAAACTGGGCTGTTACCGATTGTACTTTTTCCTGTAAATTTAGGAAGATAACCAGCTGTTCCTATTCCGGTAATCGGATTTAAAAGTACCGTCTGAAAATAACTTGAATCATAGCCATCCGATAAATCAGCATTTAATTTAGAATCAGAACCATTGGGGGCAGTATCACCAGTAAAACCATTAATTCTTGTCCGAGGAACTGTTTCTTGTTGAAGAGTACCAGCAGTAAATCCTACATCTTTTGAAACATTAATTTTATATGATGGAGAATTTGTCCTGCTACCGACATTGTCGGCGGATGCTATTCTTAAATGTTCCGAAGAAGTAATAGCATTAACTTTAGTAACTGTTGTTAAATAATCTCGAGAAAAAGCAGTTTTTGTATCAGTCGCTCTATAAGCGATAGTCATATTTACTTTTACACCACCCTTAGTGCCAGCCACCGCAATTCTTTCAAAAGACAAATTAGAAACTTGAACTTTATCAGTGGTAATTGCTACTGGAT
>Ga0209506_1002336_pt1 | contig 17094 bp, 14 predicted proteins | sample AD_JPNHG2_MetaG_FD_184409 | JGI IMG/M metagenome (GOLD analysis project Ga0209506, IMG submission 184409) | Active sludge microbial communities of municipal wastewater-treating anaerobic digesters from Japan - AD_JPNHG2_MetaG (SPAdes) (version 2) | ecosystem: Engineered > Bioreactor > Anaerobic...
TCAAAAGACCGTTTTTCGTACCACCAATCGTAAACATGTCGGAAAGTCTTGCGATTTCCGGCAAAGTCAAATCGTTCTTTGGCGACACCAGCGCATTGCTTAAGCGGGCTCCGTCGATGTACAAATTCAAATTGTGCTCCCGGCAAACTTGGGAAATCCGGGTAAGTTCGTCTTTCGTATAAACCGTTCCGATTTCGGTCGCATCGGAGATATAGACCAGTCGCGGAACAACCCCGTGTTCGTCCTGGTACAGTTCGACCGTTTTTACAATATCCTCCGGCACGATTTTTCCGTTAACCGGTTTTACGGTCAAAATCTTGTGACCGGTTTGTTCGATGGCTCCGGTTTCATGCACCGCGATATGGCCGCTTTCGACCGCAATCACCGCTTCGTAGGGCCTTAAGGCATGAGCGATGGCGATTTTGTTCGCGCTCGTTCCGCCAATCAAGAAATGCACGTCGGCATCGCTTTGGATTAAATCCTTAACCTTTTGTCTTGCGAGGTCGCTTGCTTCGTCCAAACCGTAGCCGTTGAAACTGTCGTCCAAGTGTTCCTTTAAGCGTTCCAGGACAAAAGGGTGCGCGATATTGCTATAGTCGTTTTTGAAATTGAGTTTTTTCATGTTTTTCACCTTGTTTCAGAAGATATTCAATTCTTCCGCAATCATCGAAAATACCGTGTACACCGCATGAAAATCGTCCCTGAACGGCATGATGTTCCGGAGTTCTTCTTCGTAGGAATCGATCAGTGCCTGACTGAAAGTTCCCCGGTTGACCAAAATGCTGTCGATTTCGCTTTCGATTCGGTCGATGACTTTGGAGCGTTCTTCGGTCATTTCTTCTTTGTTCACCAAATGCCATTTGAAATCATCCAGATAGATATGGTACAAAATCAAAGGAGCATAGTGGTTAAGTTCCAATACGTTTTTCTTGAAATAATCGTTGTAATAGACCTTCAGATCTTCCAAAGTGTTGGTCAGAAACCCGAAGCCCATTTCGAAGATGTCGACCAATTCCTGTTCGACCTGTTCGCCCCGTTCTACGAGTTTGCAGATATGGTCGTTGACCAAAATAACGTCTTTGAAAGAAATCAGAATCGGCGAGTTCGTCGCTTCCATCTGGTGAATCAGCGGACGGAACTCCCGCATGTAATTGGTATAGTCCTGATATATATCCATATTTTACTCCTTTATTCGGTCCTGAGCGCCACGACAGGGTCTTTCTTCGCCGCAATCCGCGACGGGATAAAGCCCGCAATGACCGTAAGCAGCATGCTCAGTCCGATTAAAATTATAGCATGTAACGGTCTAATTTGCGCCACATTAGCAACTTCGGTTTCCCTTTCGATAATTTTGTTGATCGGGAAGGAGGCGATATAGGCAAGGAACATGCCCATCAACCCCGCCACAAATCCGATTAGCAACGTTTCCGCAATAAACACCCGGGAGATATCTTTCTTCCTGGCGCCGAGGCTCCTTAACAAACCGATTTCTTTGATTCTTTCGATTACCGAGATATATGTGATGATGCCAATCATGATGGAAGAAACAAAGAGCGAAACGCCAGAAAAAGCAACCAAGACCAAAGTGACGGCGGAAACCACGCGCCCGATGGTTTTGGAAAGCGTTTCGGAACGGTCCGAATAGAGGATTTTTTCTTCTCTTCCTTCGTTGTAAGCATCAAGATACAGTTTGATCTGATCTTTGCTTTCGAAAGTTTTCGGATAAATGAGAATTTCGGATGCACTCTTTTGGCCGCCGATATCGATCAGGCGGCTTTGGAATCTGTATTCCGCGGTAATCGTTCCGGTCGAAGTCGTTTCGTCTTTAAACGGCTGGCCGGTTATAACGTCTTTGGTCAGGCCGTATTCGAGCTGTTCTTTAACGATGGCCGATTCGCCGTTGACCCTGAGGATTTCGTCGGTTAAAGCTTTCGGATAGGCGACACCGTTGCTTAAAAAACTCGTGGCGGTATCGGGATACATCCTTAGGATTCCCGTAACCCGCAAAACAATGTTTCTTTCGTCTTCGTATACTGCTTTGGAAGCGTTCCGGGCAAAATAGGTGCCGTCTGCGTTTTTGACAAACCGGACATCGTTCGGAATCAATTTGATTTCCAAACCCAACAAATCGTCGAAAGTATAATATTCCTTCAGAAAGTCCAAACCGAGTTCCGCAAACACCGTGGTCGGAATCCGGTTGTAACGGTCGACGACCAAAGCGATTTCGTTGTAACCCGTCGGATATTTCCCCGCAATCACCTGATACTCGCCCTGCATGTATTCGTCGTTGTTCAGAAGTTCCTGAAAACGCAGGGTCGAAGACGAAACATAGCGGTACTTTTCTTCGCTTTGCACCATCAGGTAGAAGTAAAACTGCCGCCGGTAGGTAATCGCGTTATACAAATTCGGGTCGAGCTGGTTGAGGTATTCTTCGAACTCCAGCGATATTTTGTTGATATGGGTATAGTTCGGGCTTCTTAAATACGGATAGACTTTGTCTTCGTCCGGGAAAGGAACCCACTGATTGGTGTTCGGCTGCATGTCTTCGTCGTAGAAAGTAATCTGCTGGGATATCGAAAGCGGCAGATTGGCAAGCGTGTCGAGCTGAGCTTGGTCGATATAGCCGCTTAGACCGCAAGAAATTCCCATGACGAGGGCAATTCCGATAATGCCGATGCTCGCCGCAAACGCGGTCAGAAGCGTCCGCATCTTCTTCGTCCAAAGATTGGCCCCGGATAACGTAAGTGCCGTAAGCAAAGACATCGAGGTTTTTTCGCGCGGTCCTTTTTTTATTTCTTTGGCTTCATCCCCGATGTTTTCGGTATCACTTAAGATTTCCCCGTCCATCAGACGGATTATGCGCGTCGCATATTCGTTGGCAAGCTGTTCGTTATGGGTAACCATTACAACCAAGCGTTCTTTGGAAATCTCTTTCAGCAAATCGACGATTTGGCGGCTGGTTTTGGAATCCAAAGCGCCGGTCGGCTCATCCGCCAAAATGATTTCCGGATTGTTGATTAAAGCCCGGGCGATGCTTACCCGCTGCATCTGTCCGCCCGAAAGCTGGTTCGGACGTTTATGGGCCTGATCCGACAAACCGACCTTTTTCAAAGCTTCCTTGGCACGCTCTTTTCGTTCTTTTTTGGATACCCCGGCCAAGGTCAATGCGAGTTCGACGTTTTTCTGTACGGAAAGGTGCGGAATGAGATAATAGTTTTGGAAAACGAATCCGACCGAACGGTTGCGATAGGCATCCCAATCGGAATCCTGAAAATGGCTTGTGGATTTGTTGTTGATGATTAAGTCACCCGAAGTGTAGCGGTCAAGCCCCCCCAGAATATTGAGAAGCGTTGTTTTTCCGCAGCCGCTCGGTCCCAATATGGCCACAAACTCGCTGCTTTGAAATGACAGATTAATACCTTTTAATGCATGTATTACCTGATTACCTACATAATAATCTTTTGAAATGTTCTTTAAATAAATCATTGCCCGTCTCCTACAAAAAAGTCGAATTTTATCGATATTATTATTATATTACATTTCGCTTTATTTTCAACCCGATTTGATTTGTTTTTTCAATAAAGTTTTCTGAGGCCGGACTAATGTCCAAACTTTGTTTTAGCTTCGTCAATACAACGGCTTTCGTAGTTTCTTAGCATTTTTTTTCAAAACTCGGCTGACATGTGATATAATAAACAAGCAAAAAAACCCAAAAAGGAGATGGAAACATGGGAAGAGCGTATGAAGTGCGCAAAGCTGCAATGGCCAAAACGGCAGCAATGAAGAGTAAAGTAAACAACAAATACGGGCGTTCAATTTATCTCGCCGCAAAATCCGGAATTCCTGATCCAGAATTAAATCAAGCACTCAAGAAAGAAATCGAAAAAGCCAAGAGCGAAAAAGTCCCTGCCGACGTCATCAAACGGGCCATCGAAAAAGCCCAGGGCTTGGGATCGGAAAATTATACCTCGGTCCGCTACGAAGGATTCGGACCGAACAACTCGATGTTTGTGATCGAATGCGAAACGGACAATCCGAATCGGACCTATATCGATGTCAGAACCGCTTTTTCAAAAGCCAACTGCAAACTCGGCGTCAACGGCAGCGTAATCCATATGTTCAGTAATCTTGCGGCTTTCTCTTTCGAAGGTTTGACGGAAGACGAAGTTTTGGAAGGACTTATTGCATCCGATTGCGATGTCACGGAAATCAAAGAAGAAGACGGACTGATTTCCGTTTTTGCCCCGATTACCGAATATGCCAAAGTAAAACAAGCTTTGCTTGACTTAAAACCCGATCTCGAATTTTTGGAAGATCAGATTGCCTGGATTCCTTCCGTTTACGTCAAACTGACGGATGAAAACGACAAAAAAATGTTTGACCGCTTAATGGCGCTGTTGGACGAAATCGAAGACGTCCAGGACGTATACCACAACATCGAATTTGACGAAGAATAATATTTCAGGCAGGTCCGATTGTTCTAATAACTTAATTTATTCGGAGCATACTAATACCAGGGAGATTGTTATGAGTGATTTGTTAATTAAATGCCTTTCCTACAACCAGGCGGTGCGGATATATGTGGCAAACACCAAAGATATCATCAACGAAATCGGCGACCGGTTAAACTACTATCCAAGCGCGCTTGCGGCGATGGGGCGGGTTTTAACCGTCGGCGCCATGATTGGCAGCACTTTAAAAGGCAACGAAACCGTAACCGTGAAAGTTGAAGGAAACGGACCGATCGGTTTGATCATGGTCGATGCCAATCCGAAAGGCGAAGTCAGAGCCTACGTGCAAAACCCACACTGCCACTTCGACAATCCGGAAACACATAAACTCGATGTGAAAAGCACGGTAGGCGACCGCGGCTTTATCAGCGTCATCAAAGATTTGAAACTTAAAGAACCTTTCATCGGCACCGTTCCGATTATTTCGGGCGAGATTGCGGAAGACTTTGCGTATTACTTCAATGTCAGCGAACAAATTCTTTCCGCGGTAGCTTTGGGCGTCTTGGTCGACGAAGATTCCCGAGCCGTTTCGGCCGGGGGATTTATGGTACAGCTTTTGCCGAATGCCCCAGAAGAAGTGGTCTCCCGACTTGAGGAAAAAATCAAAGCTCTCCCTCCGGTTTCAGAACTTTTAAATCAGGGAAAAACCCTTGAACAAATCGCCGGTATGATCGGCGACGAAACAACGACGGTAATCGAAACCCTACCCCTAGTATTCAAATGTTCCTGTTCGAAAGAACGTTTTGCCAGAGGCATTGTATCCCTCGGAACCGAAGAAATCGCCAAAATGATTGAGGAAGACAAAGGCGCAAAAACAACATGCCATTTCTGCGGAAACGAATATTATTTCTCGGAAAGCGAATTGCAAACCATTTTGAAAGAAGCAACCGAAAAAGAAAATGAGCTAAACAAATAGCTCATTTTTTCTTTTTTCCGATTCAGATTCTTTCGCCGCAACGTCGGCAGAAGCGGTCGTTCGGAGAAACCGTGTTGCCGCAATTCCGGCAGTAACCGATGCCAGCGTTAGAATCGTTAAAGGTGCCGCCTTGTGTGTTGGCCAGTTTATAGGCAGTTCGCAAAGCAACATTACCCATAATTTTTAAAACGATGATTGCGACGCAGGCACCGATTGCAATATAAAGAATTACACCCATATTAAACAAACTTTGGTTGTTTTTCAATAATACCAAGTAGCTGTATATGGTGGCATCCGGGAACCAATCCGGAGCGGTATCCGGAAAAAGCATCAAAAGTTTTGGGAAAAAGACCAAAACCAACAGAAAAAACAAGGCGGTATATACCTGATTGCCGACCCGGATTCTTTGTGGTTTGGCAAGTAACTTAAAATTATGGACGATTGCCAAAATGAGAAAACACAAAACCGGAATTCCGATCAACAAGACGAAAATCCCGAATAAGACAGCGTATCCCCATTCAGTGTTTTTGACTGCTTCGATTGCCAGTTCCACAATATTGAGATAATTATAGGAATCGCCCGTCAGGGTAATTACCGGGACAAAAATAAAGGCAACCAAAACGCCGAGCGAAATAATACCGATTAAGGCGCGAAAGAATTTGTTCATAATAAACCTTCCTTTTTAATAACTTTTTTTCCATGTGTGAGGAAGAAACAGGATTAACATCGGGAATATTTCCAATCTTCCCGCCAACATGATAAAGGATAAAACTATTTTTGAGAAATAACTGTAACCGCCGAAATTGCCGTAAGGGCCGATTTCACCCAAAACCGGTCCGACGTTGCTGATGCAGGAAGCAATAGCGGTAAAGTTGGTTTCGAAGTTATAGCCGTCGAAAGAAATGAGCGACAGTCCAATAATGAAAACCAAAATATAGACTATCATATAGGCCTGAACGTCCTGAATGATTGTCCTTTTTACCTGAGCGTTTTCAAACTTCAGGGTTTGCACCATCCGGGGACTGATCATTTTTTTGATGCTTTGGAAAGCCGATTTAAAGAGCATCGCAATCCGGGAAACCTTGATTCCCCCGGCTGTCGATCCCGCACAGCCGCCCGACAACATCAAAAGAATTAAAATCAGTTTTGACAAGGCCGGCCACATATTGAAATTTGTTGTCACAAAACCCGTAGTCGAGATAATCGAAGTTACCTGGAAAAAGGCGTAGCGGAACGATTGACCGGAATAAGCCGAAGAAATATTAATGGCGATTATGATTGTCGAAACAAAAACAAAAGCCAAATACCATTTTAATTCTTCGTTCCGTAACACTAAAATAATTTTACCGAGCAAAATAAAATAGAAAATGTTAAAGTTGAAGGCAAAAAGCAGCATTCCGACCGAAATAACATAGTCGATATAAGCGCTGTTGTAGAAAGCTATGCTAGCGTTTTTGACCCCGAAACCGCCGGTTCCGGCCGTAGAGAAACCATGAACAACGGCATCGAACAACGGCATTTTGCCCAGGTAAAGCAGAATAATCAATATAACGGTCATTCCGGTATATATGCCGTAAAGAATCCTGGCGGTAACTTTTAGTTTGGAAACCAATTTCCCGACCTGTGGCCCGGTCGATTCTGAACTCAATAGATAGAAAGCCTGACTGTTGCTTGGCAAAAAAGTCAAAACAAAGACCAAAATTCCCATACCGCCGATCCAATGCGATAAACCCCGCCAAAGCAAAATTCCGTGGGAAAGGCTTTCCACATCCTGAACTATCGTGGAACCGGTTGTGGTAAAACCGGAAGACGATTCAAAAAAAGCATCGATGAAATTGGGAATCTCTCTGCTTAAGACAAAAGGCAAAGCTCCAAATAACGCCATGAAAATCCAAGCCAAAGCTACCGTTATAAATCCGTCTTTGGCATTGATGGTTTTATTTTCCGGTTGGCGTCCTCCCATAATATGGCCGAATACCAAACTGGCCGCAAGCGAAACAATGAAAGGCATTACCGGTTCGTGATAGTAAATCGCGCAGCCGAGCGGCAAAAACATCAGGAGTCCGATTGTTTTTATAATCCGACCGATGATAAAACGAATCATCCGATAATTCATACCAATCACCGAATTATTTCATTTAAGTCGTCGAACATCGTGTTTGTGGTAACAATAATGACATTGTCCCCGACTTGAATCGTATCTTCTCCGCTCGGAACGATTATTTCTTTGCCTCTGATGATGCAGGCAACGAGAATATTGTCTTTGAGTTTGAGATTTTTAAGCGGGATTCCGGTCACCTTATTGGTTTTCTTGACACTGAACTCGATTGCTTCAACTTGATCGTTGACAAGTTTGTAAAGCGTTTCGACGCGGCTGCTTTTTTTGGCGCTCATGGACCGTACATAGCGAACGATAAGATTGGCCGTCAGCTGTTTCGGTGATACGATGGTATCGACCCCGATACTGTAAAGCATCGGAAAAAGCGACATCCGGTTTACCTTGGTGATTACTTTCTTTAAATTAAGCTGCGAAGCATACATCGATGTGATGATGTTTTCTTCGTCGATGCCGGTCAAAGAAACAAAAGCGTCGGTATATTCGATGCCTTCGTCGATTAAAACACTTTGGTCGGTTCCGTCGCCGTAAATGATTTGGGCACCCGACAGAAGAACGCTTAATTCTTTGCATCTTTCCCAATTGTTTTCGATTATTTTGACATTGATTCCGTCTTCAAGCAATCGCTTGGCAAGATAGTAGGCAATCCTTCCTCCTCCCGCAATCATCACATTTCTGATTTTTTTCGATTCCAAACGGATTTTTTTAAAAAAAACGATGATGTTGCGATGAGAACCCGTAACATGTATCCGGTCTCCGAACTGAAGAACAAAAGAACCGGTAGGAATAAAGACTTCCCCATCGCGCTGCACAGCGCAGATTAAGACTTTGAATCCCAGCTTTTGGCGGATGGTCGACAGGCTTTCGCCGATTAATGGACACTTTTCCGGTACTTTTATTTCCACCATGTCGACTTTACCTTTGGCAAAATAATCGATTTTCAAGGCGGCCGTGAAATTCAAAATCCTGCTGCATTCCACTGCAGCTTCGAGTTCGGGATTTACAATCATGCTTAAACCGAGTTCGTCTTTCATGCGAAGCATCTGTTCCGAATATTCGGGGGTTCTGACCCGGGCAATGGTGTGCGTCGCTCCGGCTTTTTTGGCAAACAGACAAGTCAAGATATTTACTTCGTCGCTTGAGGTAACGGCTATCACCAAATCGGCTCCGTCGACTCCGGCTTCTTTTTGGATATCGAAACTGGTGCCGTTGCCGCAGACCCCTTTGATGTCGTATTTGTTGACCAGGCTTTCTATTACTTCCGAATCGCTATCGATTACAACAAGCGAATGTCCTTCCTTGGCCAAATGATCAATCAAAGCTGTTCCGACTTTTCCGCTTCCGACAATGATAATGCGCATAAGTCATATTCCTTTAACCTTTCTTTTAAGTTTTGATAAAGGCCGGCAATCGGCAAACCCATCACGTTATAGTATTCCCCTCTGATGCCCGTGATATATCTTCCCGCCATCCCCTGAATGGCATAGGCACCGGCTTTATCCATGACATTTTCTTTGTTGATGTAATCCTGGATTTCTTCGATGGTCATCGGCGCAAAAGTTACTTCCGTAACTTCCGCAAATGTCTTCGCTTCGTCACGGTAAATTATGCAAACGCCGGTGATGACCTGATGGGTACGGCCCTGAAGCAGCGAAAGCATCCTGATTGCATCTTCGGTATTTTTAGGTTTCCCCAAAACTTCGTTGTCGATTAAGACAATTGTATCCGCGCCGATAACAAGATGTTTCGGTTTGAGGCGATAAACCGCTTCGGCTTTGGCTTTGGCAACCATCTGTATTGCTTCCTTCGGGTCCAAATCGCTTGGGAAGTTTTCTTCGGTATCCTGCGCCATAACATCGAAATGTATATGGGCATTGGCCAAGATTTCTTTTCTTCTGGGCGACTTGGAAGCGAGAATGATTAATGCCGGATTTTCGGCCCGTTTTATTTGGTCTGCCAGTTCTTTTGATAACATTTTGATTTGCTCCTCTTCCGCTAAATATGATTGCTTGTGAGCCTTTCGTAAAACTTTGTCTAGAATCCTTTTGCTTTCTTCGCTGTTTTTGTCCACCAGCCATTTTTTAACCGCATTCGCGATTCCCCCGAGTCCCGTTTTTTCTTTGTCGAGCTGTTTCTTTAAAGTTTTGTCAAAGTTGTTGTAAAGAGCAACGGTTCGGTCAAAATCCCCGTTTAAAGCTGTGGAGACAAAATACAGCACTTCAATCAGACTTCCGTAAATCGGAATCGTCGAACCTCTTTTTTGGTACATTTCTCTGATTTGGTCGAATCTTTTTTCGTCGTGACTCGCCGTCAGAACGAAAAAACGCACGATTTCGATATAGACGTCGAAAGTATTGGCAAAGCTGAGTCTATCTTTATGCAGCGGAAGTCTGATATCCTGATAAAGAGTATCGTCGTTAAGTTGGGAAGCAATTTCCAAATTGTCGAGAATTTTTTGATAAATATCCGGGTTTTTCTTGTATAAACGGTGGTTGAAACCGTCGTTGGTCAAACCGATAAAAGGCAGGGCGTTCATCACCGCAAGCAAATAATTCATCCACAGGCCGCTGATGAAAATCCGGTTGAGCGTTTTGGTAAACGGACCGAACTGAATCACCCCCGCAAGCACCAAGAAAATGAAAAAGTTGATGATGATGCCGCCGTAATTGAACAGGAAAAACGCTTTGTTTTCTTTGCTTTTGGGAATCATCAGACATTGCCCCCCCAAACCGTTGAACGGAATCCGTTTGAAACGGAGCGGCTTTCCGGTCGGTTTCTGAATCAAGGTTCTGCCCACCTGAAAGGAGATAAAACGGTAACCCGTCAAAAGTCCGAAAATCAGATGTCCCGCTTCGTGGATGACTATTCCCGCAAAAAACCAAACAAGCAAAAAAAGGCAAGTCCACAGATTGAAGATTTCCGAAAAATCGTAACGGATCAAAAGAATCGGAAGAGGCGAAAAAGCAATCACTATCACCAATAAAGACAGCAATATTTTGTTGATTTGTTTCTTCCTGTTTTTCTTCATATCGCTTACCTCTTTTGTATCATTATAGCACTTTTTCCCTTATTATACAATATAATGCAAAAAAGGATAAAGTTTTTCGTAAAACTTTATCCTGTTTTTGTGCTAAAGATATCAACTAACTTGCGTAATTGTCGAAATAACCTTTGATGTAAATAATCGGCGTTCCTTTGTCGCCGCTTCCGCCCATCAGGTCGGCAAGGCTTCCCAATAAATCCGTATAACGTCTTGGCGTCGTGCCGAGGGAAACTTCTTTTCCGAGCAGCGATGCTTCTTTATTCAGGATCAGTTCCTGTAGAGCCATTTCGGCGGCACTGCCCGTAAGTTCATGCAAAGCGGTATCCACAACGTATTTAAACTTGATTTCGTTCGGCGTGCCGACTAGACCCGCGGTATGAAACGGTGAAACCACCGGATCCGCAAGCTCCCAAATTCCTCCCACCGGGTCTTTGAAAGCCCCGTCGCCGTAAACCATGACTTCGACTTTCTTGCCGGTTTCTTCGAAGATTCTTTTTTGGATTGTTTCGGCCAGCCACTGGGAATCACGCGGGAACAACTTCAGACTTTCTTCGGTTGACTTGTTGGAACCGAGCACTCCGTAAAGCGGATGGCAGCCGCTGTTTCCCACGGGTTCGTTCATGATTTCATCAAGCGCGACCACTTTCTTCACGCCGCCTTTTTCCAGGATTCTTTTGGTCAGAGCTCGTTTATGGATATTGGCCACGATTACATTGGAGGTATATGCCAAAATCGCCAGCGGGTTATTGGAAAAAATGATTTTAGCTTCCTTTCCCGCAACCTCTTTGTAATATTCCGGATAATCCACGCCGGTAAAAGGATGAAGCGGTTTCGGAAAATGACTCCTGAACTCTTCTTCGTCCATTGTTTGATTCAAAAAATCGAAACCGAGGCGGTAATATTCTTCTTCGTCGATTAGGGGGTTTCCCACTTCGTCGGTCGGAAGCGACAACTGGATTACGACCTTGGGAAAAGCTTTGGCAATGCCTTTCAGAATAAGCGAAAAACGGTTTCGGCTCATAATCGGAAAGACCACGCCGAGTGCTTCGTTTTCTTTCATGTGGGCGAACTTTCTTTTTAAGTCTATCGCAATCTCATCCACGGTCACGAAATTGCCCTGAGATTTGGCGACAACCGCTTCGGTGATGCAGATGACATCGCGGTCGTCGACGGAAAAGCCCAGTTCTTCCCTGGCCTTTTTGATGGAATCAAGCGTGATGGCAACCAAATCGTCGCCTTGGCGGATAATCGGGGCTTTGATGCCGATGGCTATTGTTCCGGTTCTTCTCATATTTACTCCTCTAAAGATTTGCCTTTCGTCTGCACGACATTGAGTTTGTTCTTTTCGATAAATGCTTTGATGGTTTTCATGCGCGATTTGTTTTCTTCCGTGGAAAGCATCTTGCTTCCCAAAAAGTCATCGTAATCCGCCTGAAGAATGATTTTTTTCTTGAACAGATTGTTTTCCTCTAAGGCTTTCAGACCCTTGAACACCGCTTTGAGAATGGCAGTCTGTTGGGAAACTTCGTCGTTGTTGTATTCGCCCCCCGAATTGGTCAGATTTTTCCCGAGAACGATATAACGCCATTTGAGTTTGCCCGTCAGTTTATCCAAAGCGGGGTTGACATCGATGACGACTTCGGTGCTCTGATCGAACAAAAATGGATCTACTTTTGGGTTTTCCAACATCTTGGCGATTCTTTTGCGCAGTTTTCGGTAATCCCCGATATTGATGTCGTTTAAGTCGCCGGCAAGATTAAGTTCGGGGTTTCCGGGACTGGCCACGATATATTTATGGCTGAACTTTTCTGCTTCTTTCAAACCTAGTTTCTGATACATGGCACTCCCCACTTCAATCGGAAGCGGTGCAAAGAAATCGTCCAGGCCTTTCACAAAGGCATCCAAATAATCGTAATATTTGTTGGCTATCTGGTAATGGCGAAGCGAATGGTACAGAATGATTTCGATTACTGCTTCGTCCACGGCTTTCAAACCGAGTTCGCTGCAAGCATTTTTGATGATGATGACGGTGTTTCTAAACAGCGTGAATTCGGTGTTTGCTAAGTTGACAAACTCGACCTGCTTTACTTCTTTCAGGGTCGGGTCGATGTCGAACTGGTAGCTTACATCGTCAATCGTGAACTTGATTCTTTTTTCCCAATCGTTTCGTTCGATGTTTTTTATTTTATCGCCCCAAGCGCTGATCAAGGCGTTTTCGATGGCATTGTTGATGACGCGTTCCCGATATTGCCCCAAAGACAATTCGGTTTCGTCAAACTGCAGGGCTATCACTAACGGGTCGTTCGGGAAAGCGGTCAGTTTGGCCCAGGCTCCGACCAAATAGGCTTTTTGAAAAGGATACGGTACAGCCAGTTCTTTTTGAAGCAAAGCTTCCGTTTCCTCGAAACGCGCAAACATCTGAGGACGCAAGGTGTGGTTTGCTTCCCAATCGCTGATGATTTTCTTAAAATCTTTCTCGATCATCGTCTTCCTCCTTAACAGATTTATTATACAAAAAAATGAGTTCTTTGACAAGTTATTAAAGGATTTTGTTTTTGTACCGTTTTAAAAAAGAAAAGGCCGCTTGGTTCAGCGGTCTTGTTTTCTTTAACTGTAATCGAAACTCGGATCGAGTTCGCCGAAAACTCTCCGGCCGGTTTTGGCTACTTCCGCTTCCACTTCGGCAAAGACGGAAAAATATTTGCTTGAGCGGCCGACTTTGGCATTGGAATAGGCCTGCTGAACTAAATCGAGATTGTGGAGTTTTCCGTCCAGCCAAACCCAGGCCAAATAACGATCGTAAGTGTCCTTCCGGTTGCCTTCGCTTTCCAAAACAATGGTTTGGGCATTGTTGAGAGCGGCTGAGGTATAAGCCGAAGCGGCTTTTCCCCACGGTTCGGGGGTATTGTACACTTCCGGGGTATCAACGCCCAAAAAGCGGACGCTGAAAGTTTCCCCGGTGATTTTGTCGCGAAACCGCGCCGTGTCGCCGTCGGTCGGACGAACCAGGGTGACTTCTCCGATTCCGTCTTTCACAAAACTGAGACCGGTGACATCGATATCCAAAGTCACTTCGTCCAGCCGGTTGACGGTCAACGGCAAGGCTGTGGTATAAATCGGAATATATTCATCGGTACAAACGTATTTGCCGGCTCTTAGGTTGTTGCCGTATCTTACAAACTTATCGAATTCGTCTTCGTTTTGATAGACGCGCGGTTCGATCCGAAAACCGTAGCTGAGACCCAATTCGTCCATTACGGCGCTGATTTGGGCTTGGGACATGCCTTCCAAATCCGGAAGTTTCACCATTTCCGAATAATCGACACACCCCGCAAGAACAATAATTACCAACCATAAAGAAAGAAAATAAAAAAGCTTTTTAATTGTCTTCATCTTATTCCTCCCATAAATTCATCCTTCGACCCGAGGGGAACAACCGCACCGGGTTGCGAAAGGGTATGCTGGGCCAATCTTACGGCTAATGCGATTGTTTTTTCCGTTTCGAGTCCCGCCGCTTTTCCGTAAACGAGACCGGCCGTAAAGGCATCGCCCGCACCGGTTTCTTCGATGATGCTCGGGGCTTTCGGAATTTCCTTTTGCATTATTTTGTTTGCGATAGTATATATGACGGGACCTGCTCCCTGGGTAATGACCGCTTCTTCGATGCCAAAGGACAAGAGCTTTCCGGCTTGCTTTACCGGCTTTTCTTTGATACCGGTAAGCTGTTCGGCTTCGAGAATGTTGCATTTCAACATATATATTTTAGACAGGAACGGAATAAACTTTTTAACCTTTTCCCCGCTGGTTGCTTCGACGATGATTTTGGCTTTCGAACGGCTGAATATTTCGCCGATTGCCTCTTCGTTCAGATTGGCATCAAGCACGAGATAATCGAAAGCGTTCAGATAGTCCTGGCGTTTTGCGATTTCTTCTTTGGTAAGTGCTTCGATTGTCTGGGTATCGACGGCTGCGACTTCCATTTTGCCCTCGGGAGAAATCAAGCAAAAATATACGCCGGTACTGCGGGTTGTTTCGACCGCCCGGCCGATATTGACCTCTTCCTTGGCAAAATAGGCTTTCAGCGAAGCGCCCAAAACATCGGTCGAGACCGCGGTTAAAAAGTGCACGTCCATTCCCAAATGAGCCAGGTTCAAAGCGATATTGTGTCCGACTCCTCCCCAGGAAGTGGAAATGTTTGCGGGATTGGAGTCGCGGGGAATCACGGAATGACTCAGACGGGCGATAATATCCAAATTGGTCGCGCCGACGACAAGAACTTTTTTCATTTGTCCAATCTCCTTTTTTGCAAATCGCGCCCGTATTTTTTTCTCATGTATTGCTTAAGCTGGCGTTTGTTTTTAAAAATCAAGACATCTTTTCCTTCCGACTTCATTCGGCTTAAAACCGTAATCAAAGTCGGACGCACCCGCGTTTTGAATCCCCACACCCATTTGATAAACGACCAGGAAAGTTTGTCCGGGCAGTTGGTGCAGACGTCTTTGCGGGGGCTGTTGCGATAAATAAAATATCTTTTGATTACCCGATAAACGCTGAAGACCCGCGAATAATCGAGGAAAATAACCCGGTCGCATTTTTCCAGGCGTTCTTCGAGCAGGGTGTGAATGTAATTACCGTCCAAGATCCATTCGTCTTCTTCGATAAAACCTTTGACAATCGAGCGGAAAAGCGCAATGTCTTTTTCCACCCAATCGGAACCCCAGAAATAACGATCGAGATGATAAACGGGCAGTCTTTCGTATTCGCTTATTTGTTTGGCCAGCGTTGTCTTTCCACATCCCGAATTTCCCAAAATCATTATTCGCCTGACCTTGGCCATTTTTTCACCTTCTTTGTTTACATTATATTGTCATTTCACCGAAATAAACCGTTTTGAATTTTCGGGCAACCTCAGCGGAATCGGTCGTTTGCGCAAGCACCCACATCAATTTAGTGACGGTAGCTTCCGTCGTCATGTCGCGGGCTTCGATTACTCCCGCTTCCAAAGTTTTGCGACCGACCTGGTAGACGGAGAAGTCGCTTTTTTCAAACAAGCATTGGCTGGATACAACCACGATAATTCCCTGGCGCACCATTTCCTTCAGTTCCGCTATCAGATTCCTTCTGACAAAATGCAGTCCTCCCGCCCCGAAAGCTTCGATGATAACCCCTTTGTATTGGAGCTGCGCCAAATGGCCAAGTGTATCCGGCCGGAATCCCGGAGTAAGTTTTATCAAAAAAACTTGGTCGCTGATTCCGTCGACCAGTTCGAATTTTCCTTGGGTTTTGGGAATATATTCGTCCCGGATTTCAAAACCTTTGGTGGTAACGGAAGCGATAATCGGATAATTCACGCTTTCAAACGCATCGAAAGTCGAGGTTTTGGTTTTCACGGCCCGGGTTCCCAAAATAATCTTTCGGTTGAAAGCGATGAAAACTCCCCCGCGCTTCGAGGCCGCCATTCGGAAGGCAAAACGCAAATTGTCGATTCCGTCCGTCAATGGATCCGAAAGCGGCAATTGCGAGCCCGTCAAAACGACCGGAATCGGAATGTTCCTGAGCATGAAAGAAAGCGCCGAAGCGGTATAAGCCATCGTGTCGGTTCCGTGGGTTAAAACGATTCCGTCATAGCTGGGGTATTCCTCCGCAATCGAACGGGCAATGGTTTGCCATTCTTCCGGCTGAATATTGGAACTGTCCAGATGGAACAGCGATTTGATTGTAATATCGTAGTCAGCAAAATTGCTTTTGACAATCCGGTCCAAAAGCGAATTGTCCAAACTCGGGGCAAGACCTTCGGGGGTTTCCACCGAAGCAATCGTCCCTCCGGTTGTCAACAATAAAATTTTCATATATATCATCCTTTTTAGATTTATGGTAGCAGACGGCCGGCCGAAAGGTAAAGGTCGTACCATTCTTGCCGGGTCAGATTGATGTCGACCCCTTTGGCAAGTTCTTCCAAATGTTTCGGCGAAGTCGTCCCCGCTATCGCGACCATTTTGGCCGGATGCCTTAAGATCCAGGCTAGGGCGACAGCGCTTTTTTCAACCCCGTATTGTTCGGCATAATAAGCGAGCCGTTCGTTCAATTTGGTATAATTCGGATTATCTAGGAAGGTTCCTTCTCCTTTGGAGGCTTGGAGAATCGACCAGGCCTGGATTGTAATATTTTTCAGGCGGGCATATTCGAGCATATTTCCGTCGTAATCGACGGCACGGCTGTTTGTCATGTTTACATTGATTCCCGAATCCACCATTCCGGCATGCACCAGGCTGAATTGAAGCTGGTTGAACAAAAGCGGATACACGACGGATTTTCGCAACAGTTCCGTTTGCATGGGATTCATATTCGATACGCCGAAGGCACGCACCTTTCCTTGGTTATATAAATAACTGAACGCTTTGTTTACTTCTTCGGGTTCCATCAAAGTGTCGGGACGGTGCAACAACAAAATATCCAAAGAATCGATTCCGAGCCGTTTGAGACTTTCTTCGACGCTTCCGACAATATG
>Ga0209506_1002337_pt1 | contig 17089 bp, 19 predicted proteins | sample AD_JPNHG2_MetaG_FD_184409 | JGI IMG/M metagenome (GOLD analysis project Ga0209506, IMG submission 184409) | Active sludge microbial communities of municipal wastewater-treating anaerobic digesters from Japan - AD_JPNHG2_MetaG (SPAdes) (version 2) | ecosystem: Engineered > Bioreactor > Anaerobic...
ACAGTCATCACATTCTTTATGATCCCCATGTACAGCATCTCCAAACGGAAATCCGTGTGGGCAATCCGTATCAGAGGAGGTTGCTTCCTCTACAGGTTCTTCTGTAGGTTCTTCGTCTACAGGGTTATCTTCTGGTTCTGTATCAGGAATATCAGTGGGACGTTCAATTTTGGGGGAATCATCGTCCTCTTCATCATCACCACCAATACCCATCATAATGTTCTCAATTTCCTCGTAGGATTTCAGTTTGATACACTGGTCAAGAGGAATTGCATCTTTTGCAAACTGTGTTACCGGTTCTGCACGATTTACAAAAGTGATACTCGACGGCTGAATGAACTCGTTTCCGTTAAAATTGTCCTTAGCCCCAAGCACTGATACAGTAAGACCATCTTTGAGTGAAGGGAAAAACTTTCCGGGGAAATCGGTGGCACAATATTTATCAGCAGTTTCAAGAGGCTTCTGGAAATACTTGATGTTAGTTTCAAAAATCTGAACACCAGCACTCCTATCAGCATTGTCAACTACATTGTAGAAAACTCTACGGCGAGCATAGAGCGCCTCATTAGTTGCTTTATCTCCAGCGTCTTTTGCCGCTTTTGCCGCTTCACAGATAGGACAGGGTTTACCATACTGAGAAGGGCAGATTATGCTACGCTTTCCGGGGCCGATGTTTCTGTGAACATACAGTACCAGATTGTAATCACTATTTCCTTTCTGATAACGTCCCTGTACTACAAGAGGATGCATATTTGTAGTGATAGTATACGGAATGATTTCAATGCGATTCATTCCTTCTTTAAGTTTGAAGAACTTTACTTCACGATCTCCAAAATCAAGTCCTGTAAAGTTACCACCACCGGCGGTTGCAATTTCTCTACGATTACCCCAATTCTCTTTCATACACAAACTCCTTATTGATTCAGTTTATCACGAGCACTATCCATGCCCTGTGAATTATAATAACTCGACAACTGCAATTTTACAAGGTTGTCGATACTCTTACGAACATCTTCGATACTCGATACAGATGCATACAGTACATTGACGGCTTCTTGTGCTCGAATCAAAGCATCTTTTGCCTCAAGTACCTGTGTATCAGTATTTACCAAATCAGCATATACTGCTTCTGTAGCCTTTATATCTGTGGGAGGGTTTCTCCTATAATACAAAGAACGTGCTGATACGGTAGCTTCATAATTCTGTTTAGCTCTATCCAATTCTGTTTTTGCCTGAGCTAGTGCATCCAGATAATAACCATACTTTGACGGTTGAATTACATTTTCTTCATCCAACCTCAACTTATCAATCTCTCTATCCTCAGAGAGATTGCCGAATTCTTTAATCATTAGAATCCTCCTTTACAATTTCATTCATCAGATAATGCATCCTCCTTTATATACTTTCTATAGTTATCAGTTCATTGAATGGAAGCTGACTTAATATTTTATTCAAAAATATTTTCCATGTTTCTAATCTATGACCGCGTCTATCAAAATACATATGCCTTAATACTTGGTAGTTCAAATTAACCATACGTCTTTGTAGAAATGATTCTGGAAGAGTTTGTTTAATAAATTCAATGGGCACTTCATCTATGTTTTCAAATGATGATATGTATTTTAACCATAGGTGTATCCATTCCATAGACATAGTATTCTCAGCCTCAAAATCATTTATACCAATTCTCCCATTCTTAATATCAGACTTCAATTTGTGTACAGTAGACTCTGACATTGTGGTAGTCCCCACTTTATATGTATCAAATTCCGACCATATATATCTAGGAAGAGTGATATCCACCCATACCTGTATCATGCGTAATACTTTAGAATGACTTTCTCCCTTAACCACTAAGTTTTTAAGTAATAACATATCTTCTGCATTAGCATGATAATATTTATCTCCTATATATTCAGATACTATTTCATCTGACCTTGCAGAACTCTTGAATGAGAGACGCATGGCTTTTAGTGCTTGCGGTATCCCCCCAACACATTCAACATTTACATTTATCATTGATACTCCTTTTACCACCCCTAGGAATTGTCACCGCTTCAACTTCACTCCATCCTCTTTTTATTCTAGATATAATAGATGTATGATTCAAGTTTATTATCCTAGACCATTGTGCTAATGTATGGCACTCACCATTTGCAGTTATCCACCTATTCTTTCTTGTATTATTCGCTTGTGTTATGTTGTCAGCCCATCTACAATTTTCTGGATAATATCCTTTATTTACATCAATTCTATCAATAAATAAATTATCTTTATACCCAGAAACATATGCCCAATCTCGAAATAATACATATGATGTTTTCCATGTATCACACATCTTTATACCCCGTGCACCATATATCGCGTATTTATGATGTGATTTATTATAGCAACGTGCATGCATTCCCTTCCAAATACAATACAACCTAGAATTTTTTGACTCTCCATGTATTGTATGAGAAAGAGCATTTAATTCTCTATTATAACAACCACAAGAGGTCGATGCTCCAGATACCATAGCACTCAATATTACAGATCGTACACATCCACAATCACATATACAAATATATCTATCGTATCGTTTTGCGGACTTATCCTTTTCTAGGATTGTCCATCTACCATAACGCTCACCTGTATGATTTCCTCTAGGCATTCATCACCCCCGTATCTGTATCAATCTTTGAACTCCTCAAAATCAGTCCACCCTTTATCAACACAAAGTAGACATAGGTAGCCCATTACATCACTAACATCATTTTTACGCAATTCACTTGCATTCTTGATCCGCTGGAGTTTATCATCCAACCGAATAAGAATAGAATTAGTACTATCATTTTTTGAAAAGATACCTAGTGGTTCTAGTGCAGAGTTCCCATACTTTTCATTTTTGTAAATAACTAAAGATTTGAGAGAATCATATACAGCACTAATCTTTTCTTGTGTTTCTGTGTACTTACTTGCAGTACTCAATACTTCCTCCTTGTTTTCTTTCGGCCAATAAAAACCACAAAATTGTTTTGTTGTGTCGCTCTTATTTCTTGGAGTATTCGTAAAATAAACACCAAAGATATCCAGAGCAAACCTACCACATGTGTTTTTAAGTGGGCATTCTACATCATTACAGTACGTTATATCTTCTCCGTACTTAGTTTCCAGTTGAACCGAATCCTTTCTCGCCTCTTTCAGTTTCACCAGAGAACTCCTCAATTTCGATAGGAAGTACATTAGGTACCATATACACAATTCCCTGTGCAATACGATCACCCTTCCGAACTACATAATCAACTCCGTTATTATACAGCCGAACCTTAATAGACCCCTGATAGGTAGCGTCTATAATCCCCGCATTAGAAGCCTCAATTCCATGATTAAACGCCAACCCTGATCTACTCTGCATAATAAGCACAGGTTTTTCATATGGAGTACACAAAGGCGTTCCATCCCATGCTATCCCCGTATCCATGATAATGGATTCTCCTGCGTGTATAGTTATAGTATTCAATGCATAAAAATCCATTCCACCATTACTAGGATCACCGTGTCCAAATGTGGGAATTTTTGCATCTTCGTGTAGTTTCTTGAATCCCACCGACATCGCCATTTTTTCCATCAAATCTCCTTATTTCCTTTTCTTGGTATAGTTGTTAAGACGTACAACCACATCATCAGCAAACATATACATATCACCACCATTGAGTACTGTGTTAATTTCCCGCTTTGTCAAGAAACCACCGTATACTTCCTTAAAGAATCGCTCCTGCCACTCACGTTCAAATTCTGCATGAGATATCATTTCGTTGTACTTGCCACCAAATCCCCACGATCCAGCATGAATCATAAAACGACAATTACGGCTTACTTCCCACCCAGAACAAGCAAGAAACAATACTGTTGCTGCAGATGCACAGTTTCCAGATAATGATGCAACAGTATTTCCCTTAGTCCCTCTTATAGCGTTGTATAACTGAATTGTAGTGTCCAATCGTCCACCATTACTATTGATATGGAACACCAAGATATCACGTTCGGTAGCAACTTCAAGATCATGAAGTAGATCATTATATTTAGAGGGTTCTACAATCTCATCGTTAAAGTAGTAACTTCTACGAGTATTAAGTGTATCTGTGTAACACTTAAATTCCGGGGTAAGGTCAATCATAGGTTCCATAATAGAATCAGTCATACAACTCCTTTACAGTGAGGCTACGATTTTTGCTTTTATAGCGGCAATATTTGCCGGAGCAGAATATCCCATAAGCATCAAAAATGCAACATCATTTCCCGACAGTTCTTCTGTATTCAGGAAATCAAGAAAGGTTGCGCCGGTATTGATTTCACGATCATTGTCTATATCATCTATAATCTTTTTGTTAAGATGACCCATAAGAAAATCGGCACGTTCTCGTGTTACAATCCCCTCATATATTTTTGTCTTATTTGAGGTGATTTTGACCTCGTCCAAATCCATCGAAATAATAAACAACTTTTCCATACTCTACTCCTTATGGGTAACAATATAACACTTATTTCATAAAGTGTCAATAACTAATTAAAATCTTTTTCTGATACAAAAGACAACACCTCCGTAAATAATAAGAGCTTCCTTACAAATAGTAGTATACCATATAAGGAAGCTCCTGTCAAGTGGAAAAATTAAATTTATTTATGATAGTATCTAAGTCCAGCTTCCCTTTGCCGTGGTTCAGAAAAAGACTTAATCTTTTTAAGATATCCTATAATTCTAGTAGCATAATCAACATCAGTAGAGCCACATTTAGAACACACATTCCTTGTATTCATATCTATGTAGCCACACCCGTTACAACACGTTGATTTAACATTATACGTCCAATAAGATGATCCGGCATCTATAGCTTTCTGCATAATCTTTTTCCATGTTCCAGCATTAGGAATTTCATTAAAATTTAAGTGGATGGCGGAGCCTCCATCTAGGTACCGCAATACATCTTCACCATGCATAGTAAACTTATCTACAATATCTAAACTATCATCTTCCACTCTATACAGATAACTATTATAGCAATCTCTAGGAACAACATACCCGTCCTGTCTATCCCACTTAGCGAACTTTACACCGAGATTTTCAGCGGGAACCATCTCAGTATTTATCATTACATTTCTGCCAAGCAGTTCTGTATAACGCTTTGCGGATGCTTTGTTCTCAACAGAGATAGTACCAAAAATGGTTTTTACCCACCCGAGATAATCGTCATTAGGAGAAATTTCATATCCAAGAAATTCTGCCGCTTCTACTATTCCATTTACACCAACTGTTACATACTGCTTATCCAGAGATATGTACCCCTCATCATATGCTGGAAGCAATCGAGCGGATTCCATTTCTTGCATAATCATACGATACGCAATAAGGTATCTATGGACATCACGTACTTTTTCGGAAAGATCAATTCCGTCTTGAATAATACGATTCATATTCAAGGTAATAACTTTCATACTTCCCGTCATCATACCTGTTCCACCGAGACTGTATGCAAATGGATTTGCTTCTACTTCGTTTTTCAAACGACAGCAAGATGAAAGGGCGGAAGGATTGTCAGAATGATAATGGAAAAAAGAATGTCCTTTAGCCATTTCTTCTGCAATAAAATTATTAAACTCTTCATCTTTAGCCCTACCATTTTCTGTAATATATGCCGCCGTAATTACAGGGAATGTGAGAAGTGCTTTATGTCGTTCCTCTCCAAACCAATTCATAAAGAATTTTTGCAATTCTTTTACTTCATCATATTCTGGTTTTGACCCATCAGGATAATTAGCTTCCCCAAACATAGCCATAAAGTAATCTCTATCAAAAATAGACGTGTTGTAAAAAATAGACTGGTGATTTCGTGCACCAGCAGGGCTATTGAGACTATAAATAATCTGCTGAAAAAAGTTTTCAATCTCTTGTTTGTTAGTAACGAGATAATTTTTCCCGAAATCTTTTTTAGCATAGTAATGAAAATATGTAAGCATACTTATGTCGGCTATGGCACCCGAAAAGCCACCAGCAAGAGAATACATAAGATTTATGTATGAACCACAAAATGAAGCCAAATGTTTGGGAGCCTCACTATCTCCTGCGAGATTAGAAGCACCTCCATAAATGAATGGAACAAGAGATATTGCCGCGCAATAAGATTTTAGAGCACTACTATCATGACAATAAATGATGTGATTTTTAAGATCACGTAGGAATCGTTTGTGATACTTATTACCAAACACTTCTTTAATTTTCTGTGCAAGGACATATTCGTTCACTTGCACAGCCACATCTTTATTGATCTCCCCATCCAGAGTTGCAACATTCTTATGCGATACATTAGCATTAGAATCCACTTCCGAAAGAGTTGCATTGTTCCCTTCTTGCATATACCTTTTAATAAATGCTTCTTTTTCTTTGAGTTGTTTTTTACTCAGCTTAATCAATTAGTTACTCCTTTTATGTAGTTATCTTTGGGAAAAATTGAACTACCTATTTTTGTTTGTTCAATCCGTTATATATTATAGTTCTTTTTTTCGTTCTTTTATCATACTCTGAAAATAAGAATTGATTTTTTTCAATACAATACTCAACCTCTTCTTTTTCAATTTTTGTTAGTTCTTTAATTCCACATAATGAATATTTAGTATATCCATTATCATTTAATAACAGACGTTGAAATTTCTTTTCAACAACATCATAATTGATATATCCTATATGGGTTTCTAAAAAGAATAGTTTAATACCAGACCAATTTCCTAAAGATTTCAAAACATCTTCAAATTCTTTGTTCATAAAACCTCCAAATTATCTCTTAGATTCTATAGAAATCTTAATTCCATCCGTTACTACAAATTCTTTTATAAAAGTCCCATCCTTATCATAAAATAAATATCTATTTCCTTCCACTGTGTATGTATAAAAATAAATACTTTCGCTTCCCCAAAAATCCCCATAGCATACTCTATATGGTGGCAAATTATCTATATAGCTTTGACGATCAATATCACATTGCTTAACAGCTAAAACCATAGCAACAATAAATCCCGCAATAATAGCAATACACACTATACATTTCAAAATTTCAATTACATCTTTTCTACTTAATTTCATCTTCTACTCCTTCCAAAATTCTTTCGTTATATCAATCATAGCTCCATTTTCAATCCTGTACATTCTTTGATTAGTTGTTTTTTCTGCTAATCCACCTAAAGATTGTATATATGGATTTATTTTTATATAATCCAGATGCTTAAATATCCCATCAACCACCCAATTAAGACCGGTGTATAAAGCAGTCTTGTATCCCATAGATCGTGCCATTTTGAAATATTGAATAAGTTCATTAGGAGACCACTCTCCTCCCATAGCACAAAAACAAGAACATTTACCTTTGTATTTATAGAGAATATTTTCCATCTTTTCTGGGGACATTTGTTTGCCATAATTTTCATCCCATAGTTCTTTACTATGGCATCCAGAGCAGTGCATGGGACACCCTGTGAACCCCACAATAACAGAAATCTCATCAGGCACTTCTTGAAATCCCATCTCTATATAAGCATAATTCATAGAATACTCTCCTTCTATCTATTTTTAGGCAGGAATAAGTAGACTACACCAATTTGTAGTCTACTGTCAATAGGGTACATTATCAGGTAATTATCCAAATACCTTATCTATAACACTAAGAATATATGATGTGGATAATACAAACCCATCATCCTTCGCTTGGCGCTCCCTGAACATGTTGATTAGATGCATGAAGTAAGCCGAATCTACACCAACAAGCTGGTCTTCCAAAACAGCTACATCCTGTAGATCAAGTTCACTAACTTGCATACACATTTTCAAAAGCTGTCCTGCATTTATTCTCCATCCTCGATTGATAAATTTCCGAACCCGAAAGATAGAACACACAGGATACCTACTACCAGTATATATAAGAGTTTTATTTACTACACACTCATACACTTCTGTTGGGATAACCAATTCATTACCTTTCAATCTCCAATATGCTTTCGTGTGCACAAAATCATAGGTATCATGTATCTGTGCCGGTTCCCCATAAAATCTTACTACGATTTGGATACCATTAGAAAGTGTGATAGCGTTAGATGATATAAATACAGGGAAGAACTCTCGTTTCTCCTCAGATATTATTTCATCTGCCGCAGTTTCGTCAATCTCAGATATAAGTTCGTTTACGTCTGTACCTAATTCTTCTGAAGAACCCACATCATTGGGATTTCCAAGAACTCCCTTTGATTGTACAATGATTTTTACCCTATCGGGAGATACATTATATTGTGCGGCTCTGGGATCGCTTTCTCCATCTACAAGAAATACATCGTATGCACGAGATTCATCCCATAATCCTATGTAATACTCTGCTACAAGGATAGCTGTTTCTTTGGTGGCAAAATAACAATCAAAATCCTTAGGAACTTCATTTTGAATCATAGATGTAAAACATCCACCAGTAATTATAAGGTCTTTTTTAATAGCCTTTACCACTTCTTCATCGTTAATGGTTTTAAGCCACGCATTAACCTTCTTAGACAAAACCTGTTTCATAGTACGCTCTAACATAATAACTCCTTTACTTATCAAATATATTGCATTATAACATTTTATTTGTTAAGATGCAATCCTACCATCCTGACCCAACAATCCAACCTCTTTAAGAGTTGACCAGTCCCCACCAATTTCACCAGATTCTTTTTCGTAATAGAGAGTTGTCACCAACCACTGCCATTCCTCTTTAATTTCTTGTGTGCCATAATACCAAATAGCCCAATCAATTAAATCTTCTTCCTCTGGTACCATATCAACATAAATAGCATCATGAATCTGGAATAATACTATAGACTGTAAATTCTTCTCTTCAATAAACTGAGACAGCTTATTAAATGTCCTCTGATTACAGTGATATGCGGAACCCTGTACTGGTGTATTAAATGTGTTATTCCTACGCATAGGAGCGTACACATAGAATCCTGTAGGCACACTTATCTTACCTTCTTTCTGGTATGTTGTCCATTGGTTCTCCATCCACTTCTTATGTGTTGGGAACATAGTACCCCAGAAATAATCCTCAATGCTTTTTATATGTGCTTCAAATTGCGCGTATGTTTTTATTCCATGTTCTGCAAGATGATCCAACATATCAACTTCTTTAGCAAACTCATACATATCCGGGGCTGTTTGTTTATAGTAAGAACCATACATAGTGGGGAATGTAAGGCGATTTTTCATTCCCTTACGAATACCAGATGAGACATTTTCCTTCTCAAGAATGAATCCTTTCATGGCGAGATCACGATGCATATCTTTGGTTAAATCTTCTACATATGATATAAGGTTTTTGTCTCCACTATTACAAGCCCCCACAGAAACCTCAGCTCCTTTAAGATCATATCCAACTAGCTTTCTTCCCTTACGAGGGATAACCAGAGATGTTATGGTTTTCTTTGCCTCTGGATCACGCTTAGGTATATTCTGTACGTTTACAGAACCCATACTACTACGGAAAGTGTCTACTCTATTTAGATATGTAAATGCATGTATCATCCCATCTGTTTCTTCCAATCCAAACTGATGAATATATGTACCAAATAATTTTTGATACTTTCGCATTTCCAATATCTTATTTGTAAAAGGAATATTTATTTTTTCAAGTGATTCTACATCCACAGATGGTGCTCCAGTTTCTGTATACGCCGGGGGTTTAATTCCCATAGTAGTATACAAGAGTTTCTGGAGATGCTGTGCACTGTTGGGATTAAATCCATCCTCCCATTCACATAGATTTATTTCAGGAAATGCAAGAACTTCTTTTTCCAACTCCTTAATGGTATTATCCAACATAGTAGAGACTTCATTATATCGCTCTTTATTAAGACAGAATCCCTGTATCTGTGCTTTAGTAAGCCACATCTGACTTTCATTAAGAAAACGATATCCCATCATTTGAAAGTCATCCAGCTCCTGCATTTGTTGTTCCCATATAAGATATGTAAACAAAGAGTCCAAAGCATTGTACAGCAACATATCAACTAAAGGACAATCTTCTAAATGATTAAATGCATTGTCTCCATATACCTCACGTTCATTTGGATCGCTTTGAATATATTTATCTGCGACAGAATCGTAACCGATAACTCCAAGTCTATGATACACTTCATACTTCAAAGAAGTGGGTTTTTGTGAGTTAATACAATGCGCCATAATCATAGTATCATATTCAGGATTAGAGAAAAAGAATCCTGCTTTCATCTTTGTCCATTGATACTCAAACGATGTGTTATGACTTATTTTTTTACTGCTATTTGTCATAAGACGTTTGAACACCCTTCTAAAAGACACATCTTCAAAAAAAGGAAATGCATATGCTACTTTACCATTACTAATAGAAACAGAGAGAATTTTAGACCCCTCTCTGTAGCATTTAATAGAGTTGGTTTCATAGTCAAATGAAAGATTTTCCCATCCCATAGCTTCCATCATCATATCTATGGCTGTATCCACATCTTCCGTGGTTTTACACATAGAAATATAATCAACAGGAACTACTTTTTTATTCCAATGAGAACATGCTTTGTATATGTGATTTATCCACAATTTATATATAGCGACATCTTTACAATACAGAGGTTTTGATTTATTCCCATCTTTATACGTTGTTTGGTGTTGCATTTCTGCAACGGAATATGTAGTCATAATAAAGCGACCACTATCCTGATCGGGGATTAACTGTCCATAAAAATCCGTATAAGGTGTACCAGTAAGCCGACCCGAAATCTTGGGACGCACTACAGCATGAAAGGGTTCCTTACCCATAAGAATGAGAACATTGGGATTATATGCTTCGAGAAAATTATTGAATCGTTCGGCGCACTGATTTATTTCATTTGTCTTCGGCATTCTGTCTTTTGGAGTTCTGCATGAAATCACAGGAATAATCCAACAATCTCTTTCGAGGTCTATACCTATTTTCTTAAATATAGCCTGTAGAAATTTATATTCATTACCTCCTCCCAAAGAACCCGCATCATCCATACCAAAAGCGGGTTTATCAATTACAACCGCAATACCCAATTTTCCCCGTCCAAAGGGACGAAGTTTAGGTGTATGACATACTTTATATAAACCACATTTTTCACAGGGAGATAGTTTTTCTTTTCGTTTTGCCATACACCTATCCTTATTTCAGTACACCGCTATTGATAAAAAATGACTTTAACGCCGCAAGCGTGTGCGCTCCAGAAATACGGGCAACCTCCGCATCTTCTTCCCGTACAATAATTGTGGGTACAGATGTTATCTTATACTTTTCTACTTCCGGTGAATCTCCATCCAATGTAACATATTCAACATTAAGATGAAGATCATTTACCCACCGTTTCATCACCATACAATTAGGACAACTCTTCGTAGAATAAAATGTAATCGTTCTCAATAATTTCTCCTTTTTATAGTTTAACTATTCGCGAATATATGACGTTTTAATGTCCATATATTCGCTGTTATATTTAGTTTTGCGATAGGCCATGGACGGCCTCTTCTATTCTTTTTTTGGCAATCTCAAAATACTTGTCATCTTTTTCAATGCCTATAAAGTTTCGTTTTGTGTTGATACAAGCAACACCTGTTGAACCTGAACCCATACAGTTGTCAAGAACAGTTTCATTTTCAAGTGTGTATGTCTTGATAAGGTATTCAAGTAAGGAAACAGGCTTTTGGGTGGGGTGTAAACCTTGTTCTTTTGAGAATCTGATAATACTTAACGGATACCTTTCTCCGTTATTTACAGTAATAACTTCTTTTCTATGTAATCCAGTTTGCTTTGCTTCCCCCACATATCCTTGCTTTTGGGTATATGGCTTACCTTCCTCCATCTGTGGATTATATGTAGGTTGGTTTTTATAAAATACCATAATATCCTCAAAACTATTAAATGGTCTTATTTTTACTGTTGCAAAATTACTTCCTCTTACTTTATCCCATTTCCAATCATACCTATACTGCTTAATATTGCTTATTCTCAAATAACTCAAAAAAGGTTCACTACCAAACAATACAATAGCTCCACGATCTTTGATAATTCTTTTATATTGTTCCCACAAGGGTTCAAAGGGAATAACAACATCCCACTTACAAGCAGTCGTACCGTATGGTAAATCACATAGAATCATATCTATTGATTTATCAGGGATATCCTTCATCTTTTCTAAACAATCACCATGTATTATTTGCATTTCTTCTCCTTTCTTGTCGACAAGGATGTTGACTCTTTATCGCAAAATTGAATATAACATATTTTATATGTTGTGTCAACGACCAATTCCAGAAACCATGGTTTCCAATTTAGAATCAAGATGAAACTGCCCAAGATCAAGACATTGTGCAACCAGTACCGTACCAAATGTATCCGTTTTGTACCGAGACACAAGATTCTTCATCCTTACCAATCCCATTTGTCTATCTTCATCAGACCCCCACATACCCATGAGAGATGTAACGTGTGTTATCTTGCGCTTATCCTCGGCAATAGCCGAAAGACTTATTTCCTTTCCCTCAAGTCCCTCTCCATTACTCTGTGATACTGTAGCTATGCACACATTACGTTCCTGAGCGATACGACGAAGATTAAGCCAGATATCATTAAGTTTATGGCGATATTCCCGTTCATTACTTCCAAGAAGATCGGCGTAGTCAACACAAATAACATCAAATACCCTATTATTAAAATACTCCATATTATCCAGAACTGCTTCTATATCTGCCACAGTAGTTGAGTATGCTGGGAGTGTAATCTGTACAATATCACCTCCACGGTATCGCATTTGCATTTCTTCACGAAGTTTTTCTTTATTGGAAAAAGAAATAGCTTCTCGATAAATAGTTTTATGATTGAACCTCCATGCAGTAGCGTCCTTGGGGTTTACGCCCGGTTCAACATCTGGTTCAAATACTGGTATATCATAATTACCAGATATAATAGGAGACATGTGTACACCACGCCAATATCGTTGAAGGAACTCATTCTCCCGCATTTCGAGATTGATAGATAGCACGTTACACCCAGCACTTAAAGCACAATGTGCAACATGTTGCAGAGCAAACGATTTACCCGCCTTTGCTGTAGAAAGTATCGCAAAGAAATCTCCTCGAAAAAGAGGAGGTGTAATAGATTTGAGATGTCCCTCAAATGTGAATAACGGCTCCAAACTTGCATCACTAAACGCTTGTTCGTAAGCATCTATATCCGATATTATAGAAATCCCAGATACATTACTTGCTCCGGTTCTCCTAAAATTTGATACAAGCGCTTCCGCTTCTTCATACTTACCACCATCTATTTTATTCTTGAGACCTTCTACAAACTTTTCAAGATGCACTTCTCGCATATATTCAATGCACTCATCTATGAAAGCCTTTTTATTCTGGTAATCAGATGGATTATAATTATCTTTTACACTTGTTAAAAACACAGAAATTGAACTTGATAGTTCGGGATCATTAAGATGCTTTTTCTTTGTTTCCCAAATATCATATATTGCATCTTTCGGTGCATCTCCGTAATTTTCAAAATATTCTTTTATCCACTGTACCACATGATACGCATAAGGAGTTTTAAGTTCCTTATGATTTACAAGTGGACATATCTGCTTACAGAAATCATCGTCCATTAAAATCAACGTAACAAGTCTACGTTCCCGAATGTTGTCCACAGATTGTATTGTCACATTTCCTCCAGATATTCTCGTACACGATCCACCATTATTTCGGTGTCCTTACCATCAAGAGCACGGCTTAGTATTTTAGCACGTTCTCGTAATTTGTCAATACGCTTTTCTTCTAAATCCACAGCACAGAAATAAACATAACTAAGTTTATTTTGTTTTCCCGGCAACCATATACGTTGACCTGCTTGTTCCAAATCTCCCGGTGTATGTGGAAACTCTACAAACGCAACTGTGTTCGCTCCTGCTAAAGTTATCCCCTCTTTTGCAGAAGCTATGTTGGCTATAAATATCTGTTTCCTTCCCGCATTAAAATCATCTATTGCTTTCTGTTTCTTATTTGCATCCATGCCCCCATACATCATAACAGATTTCTTTTTGAAAGCTCTATGTAAATCTTCAACAACATCTCGGTGCCAAGCAAACACAACTATCTGTTCATCACTCTCACAGAAGTTAGAAATCCATTCTATAATGGAAGTTCTCTTTTTACTATAAGAAAGGGAAGCGAAACTAGAAAGTTTTATTTCCAATTCTTCATCAGATACATCTTTATGTTTGGCGTACCATTCTCTAAAATCTTTCAGATCAGCTTCAAATGCAACCTGATCTAACTCTATTTGAACAAAATCATGTGATTCCTCTGGTAGATCGGTGAACACTTCTTCTCTAGTTTTACGATACATATATTTACTTAACTTTGCGTACAGCTCTTCTCCATTGGAAAGTCCATCAAATTTCCACCCAAATCCATCATGATGTGGAGCACAGTATCTATGCTTAAATGCGTATTCATTAGGAAACGCTTTATCATTGAGGGAGTTTAACCCCACCCATAATTGCCATATCTTTGACGTTACCGGTGTACCACTAAGAAGCGCAATATGTGGTGTGTTCTTTGCTATAGTACGAAACGCCTCTGTTCTCTGTACAGGTACACGGGTGGATTTACCGTTTACAGATTTTGTAAGTGTTGTATTGCTTACAGAATGAGACTCGTCCACTATTATATAATTAAATTGTGGTAGACTTCCTTTCCAATCTGCTAGTATATCATAATTGATAATATGAAATCGTACATCAGGAAGTTTATATGGTTGTGTACCACTTATGATGTGTGCTTTTCGTTTTGTCCATTTATATATCTCTCTCTGCCAATTTATCTTTACTCCAGCAGGACATATTATTAGTATAGGAGCAAATTCTGGATGAAGCATCCACCCACAAAGCGAAACAATAGATTTCCCTAGTCTTGGTGCTAGAGATATAAAACCCCTCCAGTTCACAGCTTCCATAAATTCTATAGCTTCAATCTGGTATGGACGTAAACCAGAGGGGAGGAGGGAAAGATCAACTTTTTTTCTAGGATTATGAATTACGAAGGGTAGTGGTTTTTCTTCCTCTACTCCCTCTATTTCAAAACCAATATTTCTAAGGTAATCCACATTTGATTCTTTATACGGAATCACCCACATCTTTTCTACTGCGTTCCACCGTCTACCAGATATAAACTTTATCTGATTAAGTACCGTAGAAAACTCCCCAGAGGAAACTATAAATTTAATATGCATTTCGTTATTTACTTTAATTGCTTTCTTCAACCAATCTGTCTCCTAAACTGTTGTATCTCCATATCACTACATTGAGCAATATCTCTGCCTACTAATTCTAAATCAACATTATCCACTCTAGCACCCAAACACGAAACTCTTTCAGCTAATTTGTTAGCTCTTTGTTGTGCTTGTATTTCACTGTCGAATAATACCACAACTCTATCATATTGTGCAAGGGCACGTACTTGTGCTTCCGTAAATGATGTACCCAAAGATGCAACGGTATCTGCACCCCATCGAGCAACATTAAAAAAACCCTCGACCAGATATACAGTATTTCCACGCACATTATTCTCGTTATACAAAACATGCTTAGGATCAATTATAGACAACTCTTTTGCAAGTGTTTTATACCGTGGAATACTTTTGTCGGTTCCAATAAAACGTCCTTGGTAACTTACAAGATTTCCCTCTTTATCATAAATCGGTATAATTATCCTGAATGCGAATGATCCGACAATACCTCCCCAACGCAAATTGTATTTGCGTATTAGATCATGAGGATCAAAGTTTCTACTGCGAATGTATTGTTGCGCTTGCTTTGGCAACTCTGGGAAATTGAATTCTATTTCTGTAGCATTATGAGGATCGTCATTGAGACGATTAACAAATGATACTTCATCTCCATACTCTGCCATAACATCATGTTTGTTTTCGTATGGAGCAACCAAATCCAACCAGTCATAAATACTATGCCAACCATCTATCCATGAGTATAAATATGAACCAGCAAGATTAAATCCTAGATGGTATTCTGTATCGTTTATTTTATTCCAAACATCAGGTAAACCAATCCATCCTTGAGACACCTGTTTACCGCGAAGAGCGTAATCTATATTGTGATCCTGACAGAATCGTATAATATCAAATGCCACACAAAACCCCCGCTACAATGATACCCAAACCATACACCATATGGATACAAATGTCAAGTAATTATTTATCTCTCACCGTCTCTCCATCACCAAGTATCTCTTCATCCCCCAAGTAATCGGGGGTTTTCTTTTGCGTAACATTTGCTTAACCTGCGGCAGTCAGGTTGAAGCAGTTGTTGTGTGTAATACTACTATATCCATTCTATTGTAGGTTTTCCGCAGTAGCCTTTTTCCCAAACATACCACGCATAAGCAATCATTCCGCTATTCTTCATTTTTACACCATCTTTATACAAAGTAACTCTTTTGCTAAATTGATAAACGGTTTTTAATAGGAAGTCTTTATCCTCAAACATTGCTTTTCGTTTCTCACTTTCTAAAAAAACGGTCTTTAAGAACATAGCAATTTTGTGTTTGCTTTTCTTTTTCGCTTCTAAAACAAATTCTAATGCGTGCTTAAATGGTGGGTTAGTTACTATGTTGTCAGCCACAAAATCACTTTCAAAAAAGTTTTCTACTATACCATAATTTCGGTCTATCAAATCACTACTTCGTACATCATAACCATTTTTTATAAAGACTTCGCTAATATCACCTTCACCACAAGCACATTCCCAAATGTTACCATTAAAAACCTCACGTTTCAGTAGTTCATCTACTACATATTTTGGAGTAGGGTAAAAATCATCTTTCTCTCTTTCACCATTGTTTCGGCTACTGCCTACTATACTTAATGCTTTTGTCATTTTAATTTAACCTTCTTTTTACTATCCTATATTCGCTTAACCTGCTTTTGTCAGGTTGAAGCAGTTGTTAGGTATTCAAGATTCAAATAAGCCTTGCCATTTT
>Ga0209506_1002344_pt1 | contig 17040 bp, 13 predicted proteins | sample AD_JPNHG2_MetaG_FD_184409 | JGI IMG/M metagenome (GOLD analysis project Ga0209506, IMG submission 184409) | Active sludge microbial communities of municipal wastewater-treating anaerobic digesters from Japan - AD_JPNHG2_MetaG (SPAdes) (version 2) | ecosystem: Engineered > Bioreactor > Anaerobic...
GGAGGCCAAGGCCTTCTTGGGCGAGATCATCGAGGGCAAGGCCGATCTGAAACGTCCGGCCCATGATTTCTCCGACCTCGACAAGGTGATCGAGCAGGCCCGCCAGGGGGCCGTCAAGGCCTCCCGTGGCCGCCTCCTGCCCGCCCACCGCCTGGCCCTCAAATCCATCCAGGACGGACTCAAGGTCTCCCTCGAGGAGGGCCTGGAGATGGAAAAGGCCAACTTCGTCGAGGTCGTCATGACCCCCGAGGCCAAGGGGAGCATCAACACCTTCTTCCTCAAGACCCTGACGGACAAACCCAAGGGGATGATGAGCAAGGGTTTCGCGCCGAAACCCCTGAAAAAGGCCGCCGTCCTGGGCTTCGGCACCATGGGTCGGGGGATCGTCATCGACATCGTCCGGAACATGCAGATACCCGTCGTGGTCAAGGATATCCCCGCCGCCCTGGACCCGGGCAGGGAATTCGTCCGCAAGATCCTCACGGGCATGGAGGAGAAGGGGCGCCTGAAGGCGCCGGTGGACAAGCTCATGTCCCTCATCGTGACGACGGACGGGTGGGGACCCGAGTTCGCCGATGTGGATTTGGTCGTGGAGGCCGTCTTCGAAGATATCAACGTCAAGAGGCAGGTCTACGAGGAGCTCTCGGCGGTGGTCCCCAAGAACTGCATCATCGCCAGCAACACCTCCTCCATCCCCATCGCCTCCATGGCCCGGTACGTGGCCGAGCCGGGACGCTTCGGCGGTCTCCACTTCTTCTCCCCCGTGTGGATGATGCAGCTCGTGGAGGTCGTCAAGGGCGAGCAGACCTCCCAGGAGACGGTGGACAACCTCCTCAACTTCGCCGCCGCCATCAGGAAACGCCCCATCGTCTGCCGGGACAACGCGGGCTTCGTCGTCAACGCCCTCCTCTTCCCCATGATCCTCGAGACCTTCCGCTACATCGAGGAGGGTAACCCCATCGAGAAGGTGGACCGGGCCATGACCTCCTTCGGCATGCCCGTCGGACCCATCCGCCTCACCGACGAGGTGGGGATCGACGTCCCCTACAAGATCTTCAAGGGGATGGGGATCAGCCAGAAGACCCTGGAGAACGTCGTGGAGTCGGGCCGCCTGGGCCTGAAGAAGTCCGGCAAGGGTTTCTTCCTCAAGGACGGGAGCGTCGATCCCGAGGTCCTGCCCCTCATCGCCAAGCGGGAACCGAAGGAGCGGACCGTGGAGGAGATCCAGGAGGGCCTCATGGAGGCCTTCGTCAGGACGGGCAAGGACCTCCTGGACAGGAAGATCGTGGATGACGTGAGGATGATCGACGTGGGCATGATCTGGGGCGTGGGTTTCCCCGCCGACAAGGGGGGGCCCATGAAATGGGCGGACCTGACGGGGATGAGCAAACGCCTCTTCGGCAAGAACTTCTACCATTGAGGACACGGGACGGTCTCTCCCCGGGGGGACCGTCCCTCTTTCTTTTCGCCCGTGGCTCGGCGTCCCCAAGGCGGTGGTCCCGATGACGGCGGATCTGGTATTCCAGGCCCATCCGCCTCCTCCCGGCGCTAATCCCCACACCGTCCCCAAACTCCCGCATTCGGCAGTTACACGCCCACCCCCTGCCACGCCCGGGTTACAGGCACAAGGGCACGTAGATCGGAGAGCACGATGAACAGCGAAGAAAAAGATGTTTCCAAAGGACGAGCGCTGAAGGCCCGTGCACAAGGGCGTTCGCCCAGGGCACCGGGACAGGGAGGCCGAAGAAATGTTTGTGCTCCCCATGGGCGTCCCCGGGAGGTGCCGAGAGAAGGGGAGCAGATCTACAAGACCATCTCCGACAAATCCTTCGCCGGGATCTACGTCGTCCAGGACGGCTGTTTCCGAAACGTGAACCCCAGTGCGGCGGCCAACACCGGTTTCACCCCCGCGGAGCTCGTCGGCATGAAATCGGACAGCCGCGTCCACCCCCAAGATCGGGAAAACGTGAAAAAGAACGCCCGGGCCATGCTCAGGGGGGAGCGGACGTCGCCCCACGAGTTCCGTATCATCACCAAAGACGGGGATATCCGGTGGATAATGGAGACCGTCTCCTCCATCTCCTACGAGGGACGGCCCGCCATCCTCGGCAACTCCATGGACATAACGGACCGGAAACGCACGGAGGAGCGCCTCAAGGCGTCGGAAGACCTCTACCGGACCATCTTCGAGACGACGGGCACGGCGACGATCATCGTCGAGGAGGACACGACGGTCCACCTCGTCAACACGGAGTTCGAGAAACTCTCCGGCGCCCCCAAGGAGTACTGGGAGAACAAGCGCAGCTGGACGGAGTTCGTCCACGAGAAGGACCGGGAGCGGATGCTCCTGTACCATCAGCTCCGCCGCTCGGACCCCGACGCGGCGCCGCGGAACTACGAATTCAGCCTCGTCGACCGGCGGGGCGACGTCAGGGAGGTGATCATCACCATCTCCATGATCCCGGGGACCAGGAGAAGCGTCGCCTCCTTCGCCGACATCACCCAACGGCGCCTGGCGGAGGAGCGGGTGAAGGAATCGGAGATCCTCTACCGCACCCTCTTCGAGACGACGGGCACGGCGACGATCATCGTCGAGGAGGACACGACGGTCTCCCTGGTGAACACGGAATTCGAGCAGCTCTCCGGCTCTCCCAAACAGTACTGGGAAAGCGGGAGGAGCTGGACGGAGTTCGTCCACGAGAGGGACCGGGAGCGGATGCTACGCTATCATTACCTCCGCCGCGTCGATCCCGCCGCGGCGCCCCGCAACTACGAGTTCAGCCTCGTCAACAGAGACGGCGAGGTGCGGGAGGTGATCATCACCATCTCCATGATCCCCGGCACGAAGAAGAGCATCGCCTCTTTCGTCGATATCACGGAGAGGAAACGGGCCGAGGAGACCCTGAAGAAACGGGAGCAGGAGCTCCATGACAAGACCCGGGAGCTGGAGGAGCTCAACGCCGCCCTCCGGGTCCTCCTCCGGCGGCGGGAAGAGGACAAGGTGGAGCTGGAGAACACCTTCGTGACGGGTCTCAACAAACTGGTCATGCCCTATATCCAGACGATGAAGAAGGGCGCGGTGAGGGGCAACGACCTGATATGCCTCAACATCATCGAATCGAACCTCAGGGATATCGCCTCACCCTTCATGCACCGCCTCGCGACGGAGTTTTTGAGCTTCACCCCCCGGGAGCTCCAGATCGCCCAGCTGATCAAAGAAGGCAAGACAACAAAGGAAATCGCAGATTTCCTCAACATCTCCCCGCCGACGGTGGAGATCCACCGCCACCACATAAGGGAGAAGCTGGGGTTGAAAAAGAGGCGGACCAATCTCCGCACCTACCTCGCTTCCCTTAAATAACCTGTATGTGAAATAAAGGTTATCTCAATATTCTTTCAAGGTTGTTTTTCTCTGTTTCTCCATTATTAGATCCCCTGCGCCCCCAGCGGCCCCTCCCGCGGATGTCGCCGACACGGGACCGCGGCCGTGTCGCCTCCGCCGGGTTGTCGCCGTTGCGGGTAAATACCCAAAGGAGGAGAGCTGATGTCAGAATACGGCAGAAAACTCGTGTCGGCGGAATACGCGGCTTCCCTCGTCAAGGACGGCATGTGGCTTGATTTCGGGACCGTCCAGGCGCCCCGGGCCTTTGACCGGGCCCTGGCCGAACGGGTGGGGGATTTGAAGAACGTCAAGATACGGGCCCTCGGGCATCTGACACCCCTGGAGGTCATGGAGAAGGACCCGGAGGCCAAAAGCTTCTGGCTGGGCAACTGGCACATCCTCGGCTGGACGAGGAAATACATAGCGGAAAACCGGGGGACCCACATCCCTTACAACTTCGGGGAGACGGCCCGGATCTACCGCGAGGACATCGACGTGGACATGGCCGTCCAGACCGTCACGCCCATGAACAAACACGGCTATTTCAACTTCGGCCCCCTGTGCAACTTCAAGAAGGCCGTGTTCAGCAAGGCGAAGATAAAGGTGGTCGAGGTCATGGAGGATATGCCCTGGTGCTACGGCGGCTACGACGAATGCATCCACATCTCCGAGGTGGACTGGGTGATCGAGAACAAGACCGACAAGCTCGTCACCATCCCCTCCCCCGTCGCCACGGACACGGAAAAGAAGATCGCCGAGTACATCGCCGACATGATCCCCAAGGACGGCCCCTGCATCCAGATCGGCATCGGCGGCCTGCCCGACACGGTCCTGAGACTCCTCGCCGACAGCGGCGTCCATGACGTGGGCATCCACACGGAGATGGTCACGGAGGCCATGATGGAACTCCATGAGGCCGGCCTGATCACGGGGAAGAAAAAGACCTTCCTCCCCGAAAAGATCGTCTGGGCCTTCTCCATCGGCAGCCGCAAGCTCTACGACTGGCTGGACCACAACCCCGCCCTGGCCATCTACCCCGTAGAATTCACCAACGACCCCAACATCATCGCCATGAACAAGGACCTGATCTCGATCAACGCCTGCCTGGGGGTGGACCTCCAGGGACAGGTGAGCTCCGAGTCCATCGGTCCGCACGAGTACTCCGGCACGGGCGGCCAGCTCGCCTTCGTCCGCGGCGCCTACTACCGGGCCACCAAGGGCCAGCCGCCCCTGGGTTACCCGGGCAACAAGTCGATCCTTGCCTTCCCGTCCACTTACAGGGACAAGGAGGGCAAACTCCGGTCCCGGATAAACCCCACCCTGCCCCCCGGTGAGATCGTCACGGTGCCCCGGGTGGACGTCTCCTACCTGGTCACGGAGTACGGGGTGGCCTATCTCAAGGGCCTTTCCATCCCGGAACGCGTCCTGGCAATCACGAAGCTCGCCCACCCGGACTTCCGGGACGGCCTCCTCGAGGAGGCGAGAAAGATGCACTGGTTGAACAAACAGTGGTCGTTGGGGGCGATATAACATCCCCGCGGCCGCGAAGAACAACGAAAGGAGATCGTCATGGAGATCAAGAACGTATGTGTCCTTGGGGCCGGTCTCATGGGCAGCGGTATCGCCCAGGTGTGTGCCCAGGCGGGTTACAATGTCCGTCTGCGGGACATCGAGCAGCGGTTCATCGACGGGGGGATGAAGACCATCACCAGGAATCTCTCCAAGGAGGTGGAGAAGGGCAAGCGGACCCAGGGGGAAATGGATGCCGTTTTGGGGCGGATCAAGCCCACCCTTGATCTGAGGGAGGCGGCGGCGGGTGCCGATCTGGTGGTGGAGGTCGTCATCGAGGTGATGGACGTCAAGAAGCAGGTCTATCGGGAGCTCGAGGAGATTGTGGGGCCCGATTGTCTCTTTTTCACCAACACGTCCGGTTTGAGCATCACGGAGATGGCGGCGGTGACGAAGCGTCCCGACAAGTTCATCGGGACCCATTTCTTCAATCCTGTGCCGGTGATGAGGCTTCTGGAGGTCATCCGGGGTTACGAGACCTCCGATGAGACCCTGAAGGCGGCGGTGGAGTGGGGCAAGCGGATCGGCAAGGAGGTGGTGGTGGTGAAGGAGGCGCCGGCCTTCGTCGTGAACCGGATCCTCTGCACGATGCTCAACGAGGCCTTCTTCGTCCTGGGGGAGGGTTTGGCCTCGGCGGAGGATATCGACAAGGCCATGGTGTTGGGTTGCAATCACCCCATCGGTCCCCTCGCCCTGTCGGACCTGGTGGGTAACGAGACGCTCCTGAGGGTGATCGAGGGACTGCATCGGGAGCTGGGTGACAAGTACCGTCCCGCGCCCCTGTTGGTCCAGCTGGTCCGGGCGGGCCGCTACGGCCGCAAGACGGGCAAGGGCGTGTTCGAGTACAGGTAGGATAACCCGAAAGGGTTCAAAAGAAACAACTTAGGGAGGAACGAGTCATGGATTATGAGTTTACTGAAGAATTGAAGATGCTGCGGGAGATGGCCTACAAGTTCGCCGTGGCGGAGTTCACGCCCGTCTCCAAGGAGTGCGACGAGCACGAGAAGTACACCCCGGAGATCAGGAAGAAGGCGGCGGCCAACGGCCTGGTGGGGGCCTGGATCCCCGAGGCCTACGGCGGGGCCGGGGCGGGCATCCTGGGCAACGCCATCATCACGGAGGAGCTCTCCCGGGTGGACATGGGGATCGGCCTGAACGTCGTGGCGGCGACGTTTGGGTGCGAGTCGATATACCAGTACGGGACGGAGGAGCAGAAGAAGACGTACCTGCCGCCGGTCTGCGCGGGCGACAAGGTGAGCGCCGGGGCCTTCACGGAGCCCAACGCCGGGACGGACGTGGCGGGCTACAAGACCCGGGCGGTGAAGGACGGGGACTACTACGTCATCAACGGCAACAAGATGTTCATCACCAACGGGACGGTCTGCGACTTCATGGTCGCCCAGTGCATCACGAACCCCGACGAGAAGCGTCACAACCAGTTCAGCCTCATCATCGTCCCCGCCGACACCCCGGGGATCACCCGGAACAAGATCAGGGGGAAGATGGGGATCCGCGCCAGCGACACGGCGGAGATCGCCTTCGAGGATGTCCGGGTGCCCCGGGAGAACCTGGTGGGCAAGGAGGGTCGGGGGTTCATCCAGCTGATGCATTTCTTCGACACGACGAGGGTGATGGTGGCCGGCCAGGGTATCGGTTTGTCGGTGGCCTGTCTGGAGACGTGCATCAAGTACTGCAAGGAGCGGACGGCCTTCGGTGCCCCCCTGGGGTCTTTCCAGTTGACGCAGAAGAAGCTGACGGAGATGGCGATCATGATCGAGGCCCTCCGGGGTCTGGTGTACAAGGCGGCGTGGTTGATCGACCAGGGCAGGCCGGACTACACCCTGGCGGCCATGGCGAAGTTCTTCAGCGGCCAGACGGCGGTGTTCTGCGCCAACTACGCCGTGGAGCTCCACGGCGGCTACGGCTACATCGACGAGTACTCCGTCCAGAAGTGGTACCGGGACGCCAAGATCCTGGAGCTCTACGAGGGGACCAAGGAGGCCGAGATCCTCACCATCGGCAGGACCCTCATGAGCCGTTAGGACTGTTGTCGGGGACCCCGGCGACGGGGGACGGGTTGGTTCCGGAGGGGAGGCCCAGGCGCCTCCCCTCTTTTTCGTAAATGTCCTTGACCCCCGGCCGGCGGGAAGGTAAAGGATCGGCCGCCGACAGGGCAACGAAAGGGAAAAAGGCCATGAAGACGAGAATCACCGAACTTTTGGGTATCCGTTACCCCATCTTCCTCTCCGGCATGAGCTGGATCAGCGTCCCCGAGATGGTGGCCGCCGTCTCCAACGGGGGCGGTTTGGGTATCCTCGCCACGGGGCCCCTGACGCCCGAGGAGACCCGCGCGGCCATCAGGAAGATCCGCAGCCTCACGGACAAACCCTTCGGCTGTAACGCCACCCTCCTCATGCCCGGGGCGAGGGAGAACGCCCGGGTCCTCCTCCAGGAGGAGGTGCCCGTCATCAACTTCGCCCTCGGCAAGGGCGACTGGCTGGTGAAGGAGGCCCACCGTTACGGCGGCAAGGTCTTCGCCACCGTCGTCAACGCCCGCCACGCGAAGCGGGCCCAGGATTACGGCGCCGACGGCGTCATCGCCACGGGCAACGAGGCGGCGGCCCACGGCGAGGCCGTCACCACCTTCGTCCTCATCCCGAGCCTCGTGGACCGCCTCGAGATACCCGTCGTGGCCGCGGGGGGCGTCGCCGACGGCCGGGGACTGGCGGCGGCCCTCGCCCTCGGGGCCGAGGGGGTGGCCATGGGCACCCGCTTCATGACCACGAAGGAGAGCCCCCTCCACCCCAACTTCAAGCGCCTCTCCATCGAGAAGGACGTGACGGACACCATCTACTCCAAGCGCATCGACGGCATCTTCTGCCGGGTCCTGAACACCGACGCGGCCCGGAAGGCCGTCAAGAGGGGCCTCGACATCCCCGCGGCCCTCGTCAACTCCCGGGACGTGGCCAGGCAGCTCAGGATGCCTTACCTGAAGCTCTTTTTCGGCATCCTCGCCTCGGGTTACAAGAACGCCGTCCAGATGGCCTACATGGCCAACGGTTTCAAGGCCTTCCAGCTCGCCACGGAGGAGGGGGACCTCGAGCGGGGTATCCTCCCCGTGGGTCAGGCCACGGGCCTCATCCACGACGAGCCCACGGTGGCCGAGGTCATGGAACGGATGGTGGCCGAGGCTGAGGCGGTGAAGGAGCGCCTCGTTCAGAGCCTCTCTTGAGGGGAGGCCGCGAGGCGTTTCATGGCGCCGATGACGGCGCCGTAGTCGTCGGCTCCGAAGACGGCGGCCCCGGCGACGAAGCAGTCGGCACCCTGCCGTGAGGCGGCGGCGATGTTCTCCACGGTGATCCCGCCGTCCACCTGGAGGATCACCCCGGGGGCCGAGGCGTCGATCATCCGCCGGGCCCGGGCGATCTTGGGCAGGAGGGAGGAGATGAAGCGCTGGCCCCCGAAACCGGGGTTGACGGTCATGATCAGCAGCAGGTCCATGTCGCCCAGGATCTCCTCCACGGCCGCCAGGGGCGTGGCGGGGTTCAGGGAGACCCCGGCCTTGATCCCCCGCTCGCGGACGGCGCAGACGGCGCGGTGGAGATGGGTGGCCGCCTCGGCGTGGACGGTGATGACGTCGGCGCCGGCGGCGGCGAAGGCGTCGATGTACGCCTCGGGACGGGCGATCATGAGGTGGACGTCGAAGGGCAACGCGGTGGTCTTCCTCAGGGAGGACACGACGCCGGGGCCGATGGTGATGTTGGGGACGAAGTGGCCGTCCATGACGTCGATGTGGATCCAGTCGGCCCCGGCCCGCTCGACGGCCCCGATCTCTTCCCCGAGACGGCTGAAGTCGGCGGACAGGATGGAGGGGGCGATCATTTTCATGGCCGAACCTATACAGGATGACCGGGTGTGTGTCAACCCGCGGGGGGGGATCCCGTGATGTACCTCCTGTACGATCTCGTTCTCCTGACGTCCCTTTTGCTGTCCTCCCCCTACTGGGCGGCCCAGTACCTCCTCCGGGGCAAGTACCGGTCCTCCCTCCTGCCCAAGCTGGGTTTCACCCCGGACTCCTTCTTCGCGGACCTCGAGGGTACGCCGCGGGTCTGGATCCACGCCGTGTCCGTGGGGGAGGTGACGGCGGCGGCCCCCATCGTGGCCGCCCTGAGGAGAAAGATCCCCGGGGGTTGCCTCGTGGTCTCCACGGGGACGGAGACGGGCCGGGAAATGGCCTCCCGCCTCATCCCCGAGGCCGACGGCCTCTTCTACTACCCCCTCGACCTCCCCTGGATCGTCCGCAAGACCCTCGACCGCCTCCGTCCCGACTGTTTCGCCCTCACCGAGACGGAGCTGTGGCCCAACCTCCTTCGGGAGTGCCGCCGGAGGGGCGTCGCGGCCGTCATGGTCAACGGCCGCATCTCCCCCCGCTCCTTTAGCCGCTACCGGGCGACGCGGGTCTTCTGGCGCCGCGTCCTGGGGAACGTGGCGGCGGCGGGGGTGATCTCCCCCACGGACCGGGACCGTCTCGCCTCGATGGGGATGGACCCCGGGAAGATCTCCGTCCTGGGTAACGCCAAGTTCGACGGCCTGGCCGCCAAGGTCTCGCCGGGGATCAGGGGGGAGACGGCGGCCCTGATGAGGGTCGCCCCGGGGGACCCCGTCCTGGTGGCGGGCAGCACCCACGAGGGGGAGGAGGAGGCGGTCCTCGACGTCTATGGCCGGGTCCTGGCCGACCGTCCCGACTGTCTCTTGATCCTCGTCCCCCGCCACGTCCATCGCGCCGAGGACGTCCTGGCCCTGGCGAGGAGGAAGGGGTTTGACGACGCCGTCGCCTTTTCCCGCCTCCTCGACCGGGGGAGGCGAGGGGAGAGGGTGGTCGTCGTGGACGTCATCGGCGAGCTGTTCAAGGTCTACAGCCTCGCCTCCGTCGTCTTCTGCGGCGGGAGCCTCGTCAAGAGGGGGGGGCAGAACATCCTCGAGGCGGCGGCCTGGGGGAAGGTGGTCCTCTACGGCCCCTCCATGGAGGACTTCCAGCAGGAAAAGGCCCTCCTCGAGGAGGCGGGGGCGGGGCGGACGGTCAGGGACGCCGAGGAGCTTTACGGGGCCGTGAGGTCGGCCCTCCTGTCCCCCGACGAGACGAGACGGCGCGGGGAGGCCGCCCGGGCCGCCGTGGCGGCCAACGGCGGGGCGGCAGAGCGCTACGCCGACCTCATCCTGAGCCGCCTCGGCAGACCTTGATCGGACCCCTCACTCCTGGGACCGCCGGAGGTACTCCTGCCATTTCTTGTCCACCCACGCCTGGAACTGGCGGAGCTGTTCGATGTTCATCCGCCGGAAACGGCCCTGCCTCTCCAGGTAATTGATGACGGGCAGCTTGTTGCCCCGCTCCGCCATGGTCTTGCTCCGGCTCGTGAAGCGGAACTTGCCGTCCTCGATCTCGAAGAGGGGGAAGACCGCCGTCTCCACCGCCAGGCGTCCCATCCGCACCGTGTCCCGGGGCGGGTAACCCCATCCGGGGGGGCAGGGGACGTTGATGTGGATGTACCTCGTCCCCTTGATCTTCTTGGCCTTGACGAACTTGTCGTAGAGGTCGATGGGGTAGGCGGGGGAACAGGTGGCGATGTAGGGGATCTCGTGGGCCTCCATGATCTTGATGAAGTCCTTCTTGTGCTGCTGCTTCGTGGCGATGGGCGTCGTCGTCGTCACGGCCCCCAGGGGGGTGGCGCTGGAGCGCTGGGTCCCCGTGTTCATGTAGCCCTCGTTGTCGTAACAGCAGTAGATGAAGTCCGTCTCCCTCTCCGCCGCCCCGCTCAGGGCCTGGATGCCCATGTCGAAGGTGCCCCCGTCACCGGCGATGGCCAGGACGGTGAGGTCCGTCTTGTTCAGGGCCTGGAGGCCCGCGGCGATCCCCGCGGCCGAGGCCGCCGTGGCGGCGAAGGAGTTGTTGAGGCAGGGGACCGCCACGGGCGTCGAGGGGTAGAGGCCGTGGAGGACGCACAGGCACGAGGCGGGGAGGGTGACGATGGTGTTTTCCCGCAGGGCCTTGAGGGCGTGGCGGTAGGCCAGGGAGAGGCCGCAGCCCTGGCAGGCCCTCGTCCCCGGCAGGATGTACTCTTTGACGTTGATCTTGAACAGATTCTCCGGCATGGCTTCACTCCGTTACGCAATTCAACCACATGGCCCGTGTCCTCACCCGGCCGGCGGCCATGTCCGTCAGGCTCTCCCTGACCGCCTGGGCCAGCTCCGACGCCTTGACGTCCCGTCCCCCCAGGCCGCAGATGTAGTTGTGGATGGGGAAGGAGACGCCCGTCCCGTAGAGGGCCCCCTTGATCTCCGTGCAGAGGGCCCCCTCGTAACCGTAGCTGATGGCCTTTTCGAAACAGCACACGGCGGCGGCCTTCCTGAAGACCCTCCGGACGTCGTCCGCCGGGAAGGGGCGGAAGACCCGGATCCCCGCCACGCCCGCCCTGATCCCCTCCTCCCGGAGGAGGTCGGCCGCCACGGTGGCCTCGCTGGCCAGAGAGCCCATGGCCGTGAGGACGACCTCGGCGTCCTCCATGCGGTACTCCCAGACCAGGCCGCCGCAGTCCCGGCCGAAACGGGCGGCGTAGAGGTCGTTCGTCTCCCGGATGACGTCCAGGGCCCTCTCCAGGGCGGCCTGGAGCTTGTGTCGCATCTCCATGTAGCCGTCACAGACCACGCCCTGGGCGTTGGCCCGCCGCCAGGGGAAGAGGACGGCGTTGAGGGTCCGGGGGTCTTCGGGGGAGACGACGGTGTGGGGCCTATACGGGGGGAGGAACTCGCGGACCGAGGCGGCGTCGGGGATCTCGACGGGCATCATGGTATGGGAGAGGACGAAACCGTCGTAGGCGACCATGACGGGGCAGTAGACGGCCTCGGCGATGCGGTAGGCCTGGATGATCGTGTCGAGGATCTCCTGGTTGTTCCGGCAGTAGATCTGGATCCAGCCCGTGTCCCGCTGGGAGACGGAGTCCTGCTGGTCGTTGAAGATCGTCCAGGGGGCCCCGACGCCGCGGTTGACGCAGCACATGACGATGGGGAGGCGGGACCCCGCCGCCCAGTGGAGCTGTTCGTGCATGTAGAGGAGGCCGTTGGCGCTCGTGGCGGTGAAGACCCGGGCCCCGACCGTGGAGGCGGAGATGCAGACCGTCAGGGCCGAGTGCTCCCCCTCGACCCGGACGTACTCCGCCTTTAGTTTCCCCCCCTCGATGTACTGGGAGAGGATCTCCGCCAGCTGGGACTGGGGAGTGATGGGGTAGGCGGCCACCACCTGGACGTCGCAGAGGACCGCCGCCTGGGCCGCCGCGGCGTTTCCCGTCATGATCTGTACCTCAGGCATGGTCGTGTCCCTCCCTCACCATGTTGATGGCCTTCGCCGGGCACTCCTCGGCGCAGATGCCGCATCCCTTGCAGTAGTCGAGATCTATCTCCACGGGGATCGTCCCCTTCACGACCCCCTCGGGGCAGTAGAGCCAGCACAGGAAGCAGGCGGGTTTCTTCTTCACGGCGGGGATGCACTTGGTGTGGTCGATGACGGGGCGGAGACTCCGCCAGTCCCCCGTCCTCCCCGCCTCGCCCACGGCCAGGGTGCACATGGCGCTGATGCTGTCGTCTCTCTGACTCATGTCCTCCTCCTCAGGATCGTCTTCTCGTAGGCCCCCAGGACGGCGGTGAAGTTGCGGTCCACCTGCTCCCGGGACAGTTTCGCCTTCAGGGCCCTCTCGATGTTCTCCAGGGAGACGAGGCCCGAGGCCTTGGCGAAGGCCCCCAGCATGGGGGTGTTCACCACCGGCGCCCCCTCCCGGACGAGGTGGTTCTTCAGGGCGATAGCCGCGGCGTCCACGACGGCCAGGTCGTATTCCCCCCCCACGGGCAGGGCCTCGGGGGGCTGGGTGCTGTTGATGATGACGAGGCCCCCCTTCTTCTGCCTCCCCAGGACGTCCACCACCCCCAGGAGGGTCTCGTCGAGGACGACGGTGATGTCCGCCTCGTCGATCTGGGAGAAGGTGCGGATCGGTTCCCGGCTGATGCGGGTCGAGGCGGCCACGGGCGCCCCCCGCCGCTCCGGGCCGAAGGTGGGCGTCGCCGTCACCCCCTTGAAGCCCTCCAGGTAAGCCGCCTCCCCCAGCATGTGGGCCGCCACCACCACGCCCTGGCCGCCCCGGCCGTGCCATATGATCTCGTGCATCGCCTTCGCCCCCTGCCCGAAAATGAAAAGGCCATGGTTTCTTTCACCCATGGCCTTTAGGATTTCCTTTTTCTTTTTTTTCTGCGAGGTTCTCCTAAAAACGCAGGGTGCCGGGTCTCTCGCCCAGCAGAAGAAGGGACAGGCGCAGTCGCAGAGACAAGCGAAGCGCGCCGTTTTCTCCTTTCCCTTCCCGTACCTTCATGGTACCCCGCAGGTCACCTCGAAAAAATTCGCTTCACCATAAGCAGAAGCGGCCGGGCATGTCAAGGAAATATTGATTAGTCCACGACGTTGACGCCCCTTGGCGTCTCTGTTAATAGAGACGGCAAAATCCAATGCCAAGGAGGGAGAGATGGATCTCGGTTTGCGTGACAAGGTGGCCCTCGTCGCCGGGGGGAGCATGGGACTGGGGAGGGCCGTGGCCCTCGAGATGGCCCGGGAGGGGGCGAAGGTGGCCATCTGCGCCCTCGACGACGCCGCCCTGCCCGAGGCGGCGGCCCTCATCAGGGGCGAGACGGGCCGGGAGGTCCTGGCGGTGCCGGCGGACGTCTCGAAACCCGAGGAGGCCGCCGACTTCGTGAGGAAAGCCGCGGCCCACTTCGGCACCGTGGATATCCTGGTGAACAACGCCGGCGGGCCGCCGTCGCTGGCCTTTCTCGAGATCGACGACGAGCAGTGGTATCATGGTTTCCGCCTCAACCTCCTGAGCACCATCGTTATGACCAGGGAGGCCGTGCCCGTCATGAAGGCCAAGAGGTGGGGCCGGATCATCAACATGACCTCCATCTCGGTGAAACAGCCCATCGACGGCCTCATCCTCTCCAACACGGTCCGCATGGGGGTCATCGGCCTGGCCAAGACCCTCTCCACCGAGCTGGCCCCCTACAACATCACCGTCAACAGCGTCTGCCCGGGCTACACCATGACGGAGCGGGTCCGGAGCCTCTCCCGGGCCGTGGCGGCCAAGGAGGGCGTCACGCCCGAGGAGGTGGTGAGGCGCTGGGAGTCCTCCATCCCCATGGGGCGCCTGGGGACGCCGGAGGAATTCGCCGCCCTCGTCACCTTCCTCGCCTCGGAGCGGGCGGGCTACATCACGGGGGCGGCCATCCAGATCGACGGGGGCTGGTACAGGGGGGTCATGTAGGACCCCGGCGGGCCTCTTCGAGACCCTCCAGGGCGTCACGGTCGCCCGGGGCGATCTTTAGGGCGGCGAGGAAGGCCTCCCGGGCCTCCTTCACCCGCCCGACCTTGAGGAGGACGGCCCCCCGGATGACGTGGGCCCGCGGGTTTTGGGGCTGGATCGCGAGGGCCCTCTCCGCGTAGGGGAGGGCCTCGCCGTAGCGTCTCAGGCGGTAGAGGGCCGCGGCCATGTTCATGTTCGCCCCGGGGTAGTAGGGCATGATCATCAGCGACCTCTCGAAGAGGGGGATGGCCTCCTCCAGGCGCCCCCGGGAGGCGAGGGCGGCCCCCAGGTTGTTGTAGGCCCAGTAGTTGTTCGGCACCACCTCCGCGGCCCGCCTGTATAGTGTCACATTGTCCCGCCAGTAGGATATCTGCTTGACCGTCACGACGGCGAGGGGGATGAGGACCGCCGCCGTCGCCGCGGCCAGGGCCTCTTTCCGGACGGCCGGGCGCCCCGCGAGGTCCCGGGCCCCCCAGGAGAGGGCGATGAAGACCCCCGTCAGGGGCATGTAGGTGTAGCGGTCCGCCAGGGCCTGGACGCCGACCTGGACGAGGCCGATGACGGGCAGGAGGGTGACGAGGTACCAGAGCCACCCGGCGAGGAGGTAGGGGGCCCGGTGTCTCAGGGACCACGCGGCGGCCGTGACGGCGCCGAGGAAGACCGCCGCCGCCAGGGGCTTCCAGGCGGGGAGGGTCCCCAGGGGGTGGGGGTAGAAGACGGCCAGGTCCGCGGGCCAGAATGCCTTCCCCAGGTAGGCGCAGTAGCTGACGAGGGCGTTGGCGATGCGCCACGGGAGGGGGAAGGGGGCGGCGTGGAGGACCCCCGTCCGCCACTGGACCAGGTAGACGACGACGGAGGCGGCGGCGGCGAGGGCGAAGAGGGGTATTTTCTCCGTAACGAGGCCCGCCGCCGTCACCCGTGCCGCCCCCTGTTTCCCTTTGCCGGGCCGTTTCCGCGGGGCCGCCGTGGTCCCTCTCTTTACCCATCTTCCCAGGGGCCAGTAATCGAGGATGAGAAGGACCAAGGGCAGGGTGACGAGCATCTGCTTCGCCATGAGGCCGCAGGCGTACAGGACGGTCACAAGCGCGTAGGCCGTCATCGTCCTTTTACGGACCCATTTGAGGTAGGCCGTCATCGTCAGGAGCCAGAAGAGGGTGGAGAGGGTGTCCTTCCTCTCCGCCGCCCAGGCCACGGACTCGACGTGGAGGGGGTGGAGGGCGAAGAGGGCGGCGACGAAGGCGCTGCGGCCCGGCGCCCCCGTGGCGGCGGCGAGGAAGAGGAAGAGGAGGCCCGCGTTGAGGCCGTGGAGGGCGGCGTTCATCAGGTGGTGTCCCCTCGCCTCCAGGCCGAAGAGCTCCACGTCCACCATGTGGGAGATCCAGGTGAGGGGGTGCCAGTTGTGGGAGTGGTACGAGGTGAAGGCCCACAGGACGTTTCCGGCCGTGAGGCCCGTGCGGACGTGGGGGTTCTCCGTTATGTACTCGAAATCGTCGAAGTCGATGAAGGCGTTTTGCCCCACGGGGCTGAAGACGGCGAAGGCGGCGACGGCCAGGGCGAGGGCGACGAGGAGGTCCCTCTTTCTTTCCCGGGGGAGTCTCACGGGGTCTCCCCTGCCCGGGACTGCCGCCCCAGGTCCCGAACGACGGGCTCCAGCCTCTCCAGGAGGGGCATGAGGGTCCCCTGGTCGAGGGCGCTTACGGCCACGGCGTCGTAGCGGCGGCAGAGGTCTCCCAGGAGGTCCCGGTCGGGGAAACGGTCCATCTTGTTGAAGACCCTGACCATGGGCTTGTCCGCCAGGTCGAGGTGGGCGATGATCCGCTCCACGGCGGCGATCTGGTCGGCGAAGGAGGGGTTGGCGATATCGACGACGTGGAGGAGGAGGTGGGCGTCCCGCAGCTCGTCGAGGGTGGCCCGGAAGGCGGCGAAGAGCTCCTGGGGCAGATCGCGGATGAAGCCCACCGTGTCCGTGACGAGGGCCTCCGTGTCCCGGGGAAAGCGGAGGCGGGAGCTCTTGGGGTCGAGGGTGGCGAAGAGGCGGTCCTCCGCCAGGACGCTGCTTCTGGTGAGGCTGTTGAGGAGGGTCGATTTCCCCGCGTTGGTGTAGCCCACGATGGAGACGATGGGCAGGCCCGTCCTCTCCCTCCGGCGCCGGCGCTGGCCCCGGGCCTTCTCGATATCCCGGAGGGCCTTCTCCAGGAGGTGGATCCGGTCCCGGATGCGTCGGCGGTCGATCTCCAGCTTCGTCTCCCCCGGGCCCCGGGCGCCGATCCCCCCCGCCAGGCGGGAGAGGGCCGTCCCCTTCCCCGTCAGGCGGGGCAGGAGGTAACGGAGCTGGGCCAGCTCCACCTGGATCTTTCCCTCCCGGCTGTGGGCCCGCTGGGCGAAGATGTCGAGGATGAGCTGGGTCCGGTCGATGACCTTGAGCTGGGTGAACTCGCCGATGGACCTCACCTGGGCGGGGGTGAGCTCGTGGTCGAAGATCAGGAGGTTGGCCCCCATCTGGAGGGCCCGGATGACGACGTCGGAGAGTCTCCCCCGGCCCATGACGTAGCGGGGGTCGAGGGCGTCGCGGTACTGGACCGTCCGGTCGAAGACCCTGACCCCCGCCGAGCGGGCCAGCTCGGCCAGCTCGGCCAGGGACCCCTCGGGGTCGGCCCCCGGCGCGGTCTCGACGCGGATGAGGAAGGCCCGCTC
>Ga0209506_1002347_pt1 | contig 17027 bp, 16 predicted proteins | sample AD_JPNHG2_MetaG_FD_184409 | JGI IMG/M metagenome (GOLD analysis project Ga0209506, IMG submission 184409) | Active sludge microbial communities of municipal wastewater-treating anaerobic digesters from Japan - AD_JPNHG2_MetaG (SPAdes) (version 2) | ecosystem: Engineered > Bioreactor > Anaerobic...
TTTATCCTGCAAATCACATGGGCAAGGTCCGGCTTGGTTCAGAGTTGAACGAAGAAGTGCTTCGGTATATGATGCTGGTTCTGGATGTGCTTGCATCCAAGGGCATTCAAACGGATGAAATTGATTTCCGAACAGGTACAATTTCGTACCGGACTAAGGAGGCCTCCTCTGGCTAGCGAAGGTTTGGTGGTCGGTCTTGATATTGGGACGACCAAGGTATGTGCCATCATTGGCGAACGAAATGAATATGGTACTCTTGAGATAACCGGCATTGGAACCAGTCCTTCTACGGGGCTGCGAAAGGGTGTGGTGGTTAACATAGAAGCAACCCTCCGCTCGGTAGCTGCGGCAATTGAGGCCGCAGAAATGATGAGCGGCCGGGAGGTCCATGCCTGTTATACCGGTATTGGTGGTTCCCATATTGAGGGTATCAATTCCAGGGGTGTGGTTGCAGTAACCGGCAAAAACCGGGAAACCAGAGAAATAGCCCAGGCGGATATTGATCGGGTTATTGAAGCAGCCCGGGCGGTGGTAATTCCCATGGACCGGCAGGTCCTGCATGTGATTCCACAGACCTATATCGTGGATGATCAAAAGGGGATACGGAATCCTCTGGATATGATTGGAGTTCGGCTGGAAGCGGAGGTTCATATTATTACCGGCTCGGTAACCTCTGCCCAGAACCTGGTAAAATGTGTAAACCGGGCTGGCTTTAGGGTACAGGATTTAATCCTGCAGTCCCTTGCGGCAGGCCGGGCGGTTTTAACTCCTGAAGAGAAAGAATTAGGGGTTGCCCTCATAGATCTTGGTGGTGGAACAACGGATATTCTGGTTTATTCTGAGGGGGCTCCTTACTATACAGCCACAATTCCTGTGGGAGGTTCCCAGGTAACCAGCGACCTTTCGATTCTAAAAAATATTTCCTTTGAATCGGCGGAAAAAATAAAAATACAGGCCGGATGCTGCTGGGAAAGCCTGCTGGATGGTGAAGAGGATGTGCTTGTCCCCGGTGTGGGCGGCAGACCCCCCGTTTCTATTCCACGGCTTCAGATCCTGCGTATTATTCAGCCCAGGATGGAAGAAATCTTTCATCTTGCAAAGGAAAAACTGGATAAGCTGAGTTTGAATAGACCTCTGGCAGGGGGCATCGTGCTGACCGGCGGCGGGTCCCAGCTTATGGGTGTAGCCGAATTGGCCCACCATATTTTTAATCTGCCAGTCCGGATCGGGGTGCCCCTCTCCGTAGGGGGCCTCGTAGAAGAATACCGGAACCCCACCTATGCCACAGCGGTTGGATTGGTGTTAGAGGGGGCAGACCGGGAAGTGTTTCATCCTGCTGAACGGGGGGATGTGCGGAAGGGTGAACGGTCGCAGGTATCATTTATTTCCAAGCTGACTGAGTGGCTTAAAAAGGAGTTTTTTTAAAGGTTCAGAATAATCCGGTGGGGACCGGAAAAGTATAAAGTGGTTTGGGGGGGATTATGAATATTGAAGTTTTAGAAGAACGAACCAATGGACCGAGCCCAACGGTGATTAAGGTCATTGGTGCAGGCGGTGGTGGTTCCAACGCGGTGAACCGAATGATTGAATGCGGACTAAAAAATGTCCAGTTCATTGCCGCAAATACGGATCTCCAGGTCCTGGAGCTTTCCAATGCTCCGGTTAAGCTGCCGATTGGGTCCAAATTAACCTCCGGTCTGGGTGCCGGCGGAAAACCGGACATCGGTGAAAAGGCCGCATTGGAAGATCGGGATATGATCGCGAACGCCCTTAAAGGGGCTGATATGGTGTTTATTACCGCAGGCATGGGGGGCGGTACGGGCACGGGTGCTGCACCGGTTATTGCCTCGATTGCAAAGGAATTAGGGGCCCTTACGGTCGGTGTTGTGACAAAGCCCTTTGAATTTGAAGGGAAATATAAGATGCGCCTGGCTGAAGAGGGTATTGCAAAGATGCGGCAGGCTGTGGATACCCTGATTGTTATTCCAAATCAGCATCTGTTAAAAATTGTTGATAAAAGAACCCCAATAAAGGAAGCTTTTCTGATTGCAGACGATGTGCTGCGCCAGGGTGTGCAGGGAATTTCTGACCTGATAACCATACCTGGCATTATTAACATAGACTTTGCCGATGTTCGCAGTACCATGGAAGGTCAGGGCGATGCCCTTATGGGTATTGGTGTTGGCACCGGGGAAAACAAGGCTGTGGATGCGGCTACCAATGCAATCAATAATCCCCTCCTTGAAGATTGTCGTATAGAAGGTTCCCGCCGGATTCTGGTCAATGTAAGCGGCGGTGAGGATCTTACTTTAACGGAATATCAGGAGATTGTGCAGATCATTACGGCCAATGCGGATGAAGATGCCATTATTATTTCTGGTACAGCCCTGAATCCTGACTTACAGGACAAGGTCCAGGTAACGGTGATTGCAACTGGATTTGAAGGGGCAGGAAAAGTACCTGCAAGGCCGGCGGCTGCATCGGTTGAGAAAAAACGTGATATAGACAGTGATTTTATTCGGTATGATGAATGGCAAACCATGACAAGCAAAAAAACTTCTGAGTTCCTAAGTCACAGAAATATCGGTGATGATGACCTGGAGATACCAACGGTCATCCGGGGACGAAAATTTACCCAGGAATTGCTTGGTTCAGAAAAGGCTGCTGATAAAAAGGAATACTGATCCATGGAAGCGGCCCGTCTCCTTTCAGCCTATCATTCACGGCTTCTCGCAATTGAGCATAGGGCTCCCCTGACGGCTGAAACCTATGAAGCGGAGATAGGGCGTTTGCTGGAATGGTTAAGCCTTCACGATCAAAATGTACTCGCCCTGGATGCCCAGGTTTTACAGCGCTATTTGGAGTATCGCAGGGATGTACAGGCCCTGGATTCCCGGTCTATTGCTAAAGCAATTTCCGCCTTACGGTCCTTCTTCAGGTTTCTCCTTGACCAGGGGCTGCGTCAGGATAATCCAGCTTCATTACTAGAATCCCCCCGGAAAGGCCAGCGGATACCCAAGGTGCTGTCCCGGGAAACCGTAGAAACCCTTCTTGCCAGTATCCCCCTGGATAATCCCCGGGGTGTCCGGGACAGGGCCCTCTTTGAACTTATATATTCCTGCGGCCTTAGAATTTCTGAAGCGGTACAATTGAACCTGCAGGATATTTATTTTTCTGAATCCCTCATCAGAGTGGTAGGCAAAGGAAGCAAGGAACGGCTTGTGCCTTTTGGCCCTGAAGCGGAGTTCTGGCTGAAACGTTACATTAACGAGGCCCGGCCCCAGTTAGCCCGTCATATCAAAAGCAGGGTGCTCTTTATAAGCCGCAGGGGTAAACGCCTATCCCGGAAGGGGATCTGGAAAAACTATTCCCAGCTTGCCACTGCCTTAGGAATAAGTTCGAAGCTGCATACCCTTCGTCACAGTTTTGCCACCGAGCTTCTTGCAGGAGGTGCGGATCTTCGTTCGGTTCAGGAACTTCTGGGTCATGCGGATTTAACAACTACCCAGATTTATACCCATGTGGATAATGCGGTGCTCCGGGAACAGCACCGGCGTTTCGTTCCCAGATTGCGGGGGTACATGGAATGAAAAAGAACTGGATCCTGGTACTTGTTCTAGTAAGCATTATAGCTATTGCCATAGGTGGTTATATTATCCGAAGAAATGCGAGTTGGGGTGCCCTGGCGGTGAGGATCTCGGAAATGGGTAGTGCTGGTGCACCACCTGAAACCATCGAGGGGCTGAAGGATGCCATTGCGACCTATGGAGACCGAATCGAAGGGTATACCCGAGACGTAGCCCAGGTTGGGATTTATTGGAAGATTTTATCCGTTCGTTTAATGGATAGAAAGCTCTATGGTGAGGCCCTGGAAACACTGAAAAAAGCTATCTATTTAATGCCTGAGGATGCAACCCTTCACTATCTTTTTGGACTGGCCTCATCGATAGAAGCTAAATCTACCTATGGGAAGGAAAAGGCCAATCTCTTTGCACAGGCAGAGGCGGCCCACTTACGGGCTATTGAACTCGATAAGAAATATGCCCGCCCCCTGTATGCCCTGGGGGTTCTGTATGTGTTTGAACTGGACCGTCCTGAAGCGGCCATTCCGCTTTTAAAAACCTATTTAGATATGCAGAAGCGGGATGTGGATGCCATGTTCATTCTGGGTCGAGCCTACTATATGACTGGGGCACTCAAAGAAGCGCTGCCCCTTTACGACTCCATCATATCCCTTACAAAGGATGCTTCTAAAAAATCAGAAGCAGAGAACAACAAAAAAATTATTCTGGAACAATTATATGAATGATCTCCTTATATTGGCCCAGGGCATTGCAAATCTGAATTTCCTCAGAAAGAAAGAGCAATTTGAGTTATTTACACGCCTTGCGTCTATAGAGGAATTTACTTCGTTATCTATAAAAAAGCTGGAAGAACTGATAGTCAGGCCTTTACAGATTACTAAATGGGATCCACATCAAATACTTGATGACGCAAAGAATATGTTGGACCGATCATTTAAGCGTTCCATAGGGGCCGTGGTCTATGGAAATTCTGCATATCCGCCCTTGCTCCGGGAATTGACAGATCCGCCGCTGCTTCTGTATTACCGGGGTATGCTGCCCGATCCTGAACAGACCCTGGTGTCCATAGTAGGTACCAGAACTCCGAGCGGTGCCGGCCGGGCTCAGGCCTATCGTTTAGGTCATGAATTGGGCATTGCGGGTATTCCGGTTGTTTCTGGGTTAGCCCGGGGAATTGACAGCATGGCCCATAGGGGAAACCTGGAAGGCCGGGGAAAAACAATCGCCGTACTAGGCAACGGTCTGGATTCGGTCTACCCCGTTTCAAATCGGGGATTGGCACTGAAAATACTGGAAAGCGGCGGATGTTTGATAAGTGAATATGCTCCAGGGGTACCCCCCTATAAATGGCATTTCCCTGCCAGGAATCGGATTATTGCCGCCCTGGGCAGGGCTACCATTGTGGTGGAAGCCCCTGAACACTCAGGTTCACTTATCACTGCCCAATATGCCCTGGATCAGGGGCGGGACGTGCTGGTTGGCTCCGTATGCCGAACCAGTCCTCAGGGCAAAGGCGGCAGGAATTTGGCGGAGCAAGGTGCAGCATATATTGATTCAGCACAAACCCTTTTTACAGAGTGGTCTCAAGAGGAGTAATTGATGGTAGCAGGAACAAAGAAAAAACAAGAAAAAGGGAAAACCCTTGTTATTGTAGAATCCCCGGCAAAGGCTAAAACAATAGAAAAATACCTTGGGGCCAATTACGCAGTAAAGGCTTCCATGGGGCACCTTATTGACCTCCCGAAATCACGGCTGGCCATCGATGTGGATCATGATTTTGAACCCGAATATATCACAGTCCGGGGCAGGGCTAAGCTGCTTAAGGAACTGCAGGCCGATGCAAAAAAGGCAGATCTGGTCCTGCTTGCCAGTGATAATGACCGTGAAGGGGAGGCTATCGCATATCATCTCCGGAATGCTATTCAGGCAAAAACCGGGGATACCCAGATTAAACGGATTGTTTTTAATGAAATTACCCCGGTGGCTATTAAGGAAGCGGTAACCCAGCCGGCAGATATTAACGAAGCCCTGGTTAATGCCCAGAAAGCCCGGCGGGTTTTGGATCGTCTGGTGGGTTATAACCTATCACCCCTACTCTGGAAGAAGGTTAAGAACGGCCTTTCAGCCGGACGGGTCCAGTCGGTAGCCCTCCGGCTTATTTGCGAACGTGAACGGGAAGTAGAGGAATTTATTCCTGAAGAGTATTGGACACTGGACGCGGATTTTAAAAAGGGTAAATCGACCTTTACGGCCCAGCTGGTTTCCTGGAAGGGAGAAAAACCAGTACTGCCCAATGAAAAGGCGGTGAATGAACTTATAGATCAGCTTAAACAGGCTAAGGCTGTGGTGGTTGATCAAAAGGAAAGTGAAAAGTCTATTCGTCCAAAACCGCCCTTTACAACCTCAAAGCTTCAGCAGGCTGCGGCTAATCGTCTTGGTTTTACCAGCAAAAAAACCATGCAGATCGCCCAGCAGCTATACGAAGGGGTTAATATCGGAAACAGCCGTATCGGTCTTATTACCTATATGCGTACCGATTCGGTCCGTATTTCCCAGGCGGCTTTAGAGGATGTACGAAAGTGGATTTCAGAGCATTTTCCCAAGGATCTGCCTAAGGATGCAATTTCATATACGGTAGAAAAAAAAGCCCAGGACGCCCATGAGGCAATCCGGCCCACCTATGTGACCTATACACCTGATTCAGTAAAGGAATATCTTACCCGGGACCAGTTGAGACTCTATACCATCATTTGGGAACGTTTTGTTTCAAGCCAGATGAATCCAGCCCGATCAAAGACCATAAGCCTGGATATTGCCTGCGGCGATGGCATCTTCCGGATTTCCGGTTCTAAGATTATAGAAAAGGGCTTTTATCGGGTTATAAAACTACTTTCCAGCAAGGAAGAAAAGGAACCAAGCCTTCCAAATGTCAGTGTCGGTGAAAACCTGGAAATCGTTAAGTTCTATCCTGAGCAGCATTTTACCCAGGGCCCAAGCCGCTACACCGATGCAACGATCGTTAAGACCCTGGAAGAACAGGGCATTGGGCGTCCATCAACCTATGCTCCGATTATTTCGGTGCTCCTGGAACGGTATTATGTGAGCCGGTCTAATAAGCAGCTGGTGCCGACCATGCTGGGCCGGATGATAAACGATATGCTGGTGGAGTATTTCCCCAATGTGGTTGATGTGGGTTTTACCGCCGCGATGGAAAGCAAACTCGATCAGGTTGAGGAAAATCAGGTCAGCTGGCCCCAGATGATCCGTGAATTTTACGATCCCTTTATCAAGAGGGTGGAAGAGGTCCAGCATAGCCTAGAGTCTTACAAGGGTTCCCTGGATGAAAAGACTGACTTTGTATGTGAACTTTGCGGTAAGCCCATGGTGAAAAAATTAGGGCGCTTTGGGTATTTTCTTGCCTGTTCCGGTTTCCCGGAGTGCAAAAACACAAAGTCCATACCGCTTGCCAAGTGCCCCAGGCCAGGTTGTACCGGGGATATTGTGGCACGAAAAAACAAGGGCCGCGGGAAGGAATTCTACGGGTGTACCCGGTATCCTGAATGTGATTTTATTACCCACTATAAGCCTCTGCCCATCAATTGTCCGAAATGCGGACAGTTCCTGGTCGAAAAATATGATAAGAAACATGGGACCCATAAGGCCTGTATAAATCCTGACTGTGACTATCTGCATAGCGCGGATGAGGAAGTAGGGAGTGAACATGACGGAGAGGATTAAGGAATATCTGGAGTATCTTCGTTCAGTGCGGGGTGTATCGCCGCGGACCCTGGATGCCTACAGCCGGGATCTTGAGCGCTTTGCCCAGTACTGCGTTAATCATACTATTCCTGTGGAAGACGCCAGTCCTTATGAGGTACAGAGCTTTATTGCTGACCTGTCTGCAGAGGGGGCGGCGGCAGTATCCATAAACCGGGCCCTTTCTTCCGTAAGGGGCTTTTTTCGGTACCTGTATCGTTTTAAGTTCCGTTCCGATGATCCGACTGCGGATCTGCGGAATTTAAAGTCCCCTAAACAGCTGCCCACCTTTTTATGGGAAGGCGAAATGGCCCATTTTGCAGAACTTCCTGATACGGCGGGCATACTCTGGCCAGAGCGGGACAAGGCTCTCATTATGGTCATGTATTCGGCGGGCCTGCGGATTTCCGAAGTGGCCAATTTAAAAGTGCAGGACCTGGACCGGGACCTATCCAGTGCATGGGTACTGGGAAAGGGTGACAAGGAACGGCAGGTCTTTTTTTCCGATGAAGGCAGGGAAGCCCTGGCCCAGTACCTTACGAGCCGGGCGGGCAGAATTCACCAGGATAGGGCTACGGACAGGCTCTTTATCAACCGGAATGGGGGAGCCCTTTCCGTGCCTGGAATCAGATGGATCATCAGTAAATATGCCGAGCGATCTGGGCTAGATAAGCCCATCCATCCCCATTCCCTGCGGCATAGTTTTGCAACCCATCTGGTGAATGCGGGCTGCGATGTCCGGATGGTTCAGGAACTGCTGGGCCATGCAAGTCTTTCCACCACTCAACGGTATACCCATGTTGATATGGAAGGTCTTAAACGAATTTACAAAAAAGCCCATCCCCATGGGATGAGGAAAGGATCGATAGGATGAAAATACGAAGTACCACAGTAATCGCGGTTCGCCGGGATGGCAAGGTAGCCATGGCTGGCGACGGGCAGGTAACTGCCGGTAATACGGTTATGAAGAATAATGCCCGCAAGGTGCGGCGCATGTATGACGGCAAGGTCCTCTGCGGCTTTGCGGGGGCAACCGCCGATGCCTTTACCCTCTTTGAACGCTTTGAGGTGAAGCTTAAGGAATATAGCGGAGATTTACAGCGGGCCGCGGTAGAACTGGCCAAGGATTGGCGGATGGACCGGGCGTTGCGGCGCCTGGAAGCCATGCTCATCGTAGCCGACAAGAGCAAGACCCTGCTCATTTCCGGTACCGGCGATGTGATAGAACCCTCTGAACAAGCCCTGGCTATCGGCTCAGGCGGCCCCTATGCCTACGCTGCTGCCCTGGCATATCTCGATGGAAGTACCATGAGTGCCCGGGAGATTGCTGAGCGGAGCCTGAAAATTGCGGGTTCCATCTGCATTTATACTAATGATCAGATCACCATAGAGGAACTGAATTGATGATGAACGATCGGACCTTTGATAAGCTCACCCCCCGCGAGATTGTTGCTGAACTGGATAAATATATCATTGGGCAGAAAAAGGCCAAACGGGCGGTGGCGGTGGCCCTGCGGAACCGCATTCGCAGGCTTAAACTGGCTCCCGAGGTGCGGGAAGATATTGCACCCAAGAATATATTGATGATCGGCCCCACCGGTGTGGGGAAGACCGAAATTGCCCGCCGCCTTGCAAAACTTGCGGGGGCTCCCTTTATTAAGGTAGAGGCCACCAAATACACCGAAGTCGGCTATGTGGGCCGGGACGTGGAATCCATGATACGGGACCTGATGGCTGCCGGTGTCCAAATGGTGAAACAGGAAATGCAGGAACAGGTGAAGGCAGAAGCGGAACGTCGGGCTGAAGAAATACTCCTGGACCTGCTGCTCCCCGGTTCAAATAAGTCCGCAAAGGAAACGCCAAATCCCTTTGGCAGTCTCTTTGGAACCGCCTTTAAACCCGCTCCTGCTTCGACCGTCCTTGGGTCCGATGGGGTATCTTCTGCCGGGACCACACAGGGCGGATCGTCAGGACCTGAGGTTGTTTCCAGTACCGGCACTGAAAATCAGAGCCGGGAAAAATTTCGGGCCATGCTCAGGGAAGGAAAACTGGAAGACCGGACCGTGGAGATCATGGTTCAGCAGACACCCCAGGTTCCAGCCATGGAAATTCTTGGTGGTCCCGGCATGGAGGACCTGGAAAGCAGCATAACCGGAATTATGGGGATGTTTGGGGGCAGCAAAAAGAAAAAGGTGGTAACGGTTAAACGGGCCCGGGAAATTTTAATAGCCGAAGAGGCGGAAAAGTTGATCGACCGGGACCGGGTTACCGAAGAAGCCCGGCGCCGGGTTGAAGAAACGGGAATCGTATTTATAGATGAGATCGATAAAATTGCCGCCAAGGGTGGGCAATCAAATGGTCCCGATGTGTCCCGGGAAGGGGTACAGCGGGACATACTCCCCATTGTGGAGGGCTCCACGGTAAATACCAAGTGGGGGCCCGTAGATACGAGCCACATTCTCTTTATAGGTGCTGGGGCTTTTAATGTCAGTAAGCCCTCTGATCTTATTCCGGAGCTTCAGGGCCGTTTCCCTCTGCGGGTGGAGCTTGAGTCTTTGGGAAAGGACGATTTCCTGCGGATCCTGACAGAACCGAAGAATGCCCTTATTAAGCAGTATACGGATCTTTTAGCCGTGGAGGGGGTTACGATCGAATTTACTCCCGGTGCAATAGAACGCCTTGCAGCCCTGGCTGCGGAGGTGAATTCCCGGCTCGAAAATATCGGCGCCCGGCGGCTCCATACCATTATGGAAGCCCTTCTGGAAGAGGTTTCCTTTGAAGCCCCTGATATTGCACCCGCCAGGGTACCGATTACCGAAGCCTATGTGGATGAGAAACTTAAGGATCTTGTGGTGGACCAGGATCTGGGCCGGTATATCTTATAAAGAGATAGGTCTTTTTTGCCGATGATTAGGTTAGAAGAGGGGGTATTGGATGGATATTTCCAATGATTTTACCAAGACCGTGGACATCCTGCATCGTGCCATGGATGCCAGTCTGGTTCGCCGAGATGTGATTGCCAACAATATAGCCAATGCGGATGTCCCCAATTTTAAACGATCGGTGGTTAATTTCGAAAGCGAGTTGAAACGGGCCCTGGATTCTGAAAAGAATAAGCCCGCTCTGGAGCTTACACTGACGGATCCGAAACATATTCCGAACTGGCGTGAACGGGATTATCGGGAAGTGCAGCCCCGCAGGGTGCTGGACTATGTTACCACCGCCAAGAATAACGGCAATAATGTGGATGCAGAAGAAGAGATGATGCTTTCTGTCCAGAATCAATTGATGTATACACTCATGGCCCAGGCACAGACTTTTGAGTTTGGGCAGATCAACCTGGTATTACGGTAGGGGTAGACTATGGGATTATTCAGTTCGATCAATATAGCAGCCAGCGGTATGAGCGCTGAACGGCTCCGCTCCGATGTTATTGCAGATAATATCGCCAATGCCTCTACCACCAGAACCGCAGAAGGGGGCCCATTCCGGAGAAGCCGGGTGATCCTCAGACCGCGGACTGAACAGCCCTACTGGCGTTCTCCCTTTCTCCCCGACATGATGGATGGCGGTGTTGGCAAGGGTGTGCGGGTTGTAACCGTAGAAAAGGACGACAGCAAGCCCCGGCTTGTCTATGATCCCACCCATCCGGATGCGATTAAAACCGGTCCCCGGGCGGGTTATGTAGAGATGCCCAATGTGAATATCGTCACCGAAATGGTGGACCTGATCGCCGCATCCCGGGCTTATGAAGCCAATGCGGCTATAGTGAACGGATCCAAAGCCATGTTTATGAAGGCCCTGGAAATCGGGGGGAGGTAATAGATGACCATATATAAACCAGAACTGGTAAGCGGGGACAAGGTTCCCATGACTGTTACCAATCCCCGGCACCTGGTCCCTGCCACGGGTCCATATCAGGCCAGCGGCACCGCACTTTCAGAGCTGGGAAACAAGGTTGGTGCTGAAGCAGTGCTTAGAAGCGGCTCCTTTGAGGATGCCATGCTCAAAGCCCTGGATTCGGTAAATGCGGATCAGAATCTTTCTACGGATCTTATGGAAACCATGGTTACCGATCCCGATTCGGTGGATCCCCATGATGTCACTATTGCAATGGCAAAGGCAAATCTTTCCCTCAATATTACCCGCACAGTTTTGGACAGGATCGTGAAAGGATGGAAAGAGATCATAAATACACGGTAAGAGCGTAAGGTTCTTCTGGGGAGGGGAACATGAACGAATGGCTGCAAAAGTTTATTGAACAGATCAAGACCCTGTGGGGTAAGTGGACCCTGGTCCAAAAACTTATCCTCATTGGTATTGTAGTCGCTGCACTGGTAGCAGTGGTGGTGATGGTGCGGGTTTCCGCAACTCCAACCATGGTGCCGATTATCGATGCTCCAATTAAGGACGAGACAGCCCGGGACCGGATTATTACCCGGATTAATGAAGAGGGGGTAAAAACCACCGTATCTTCCACGGGTGTGATCATGGTAAGCGATGAAAAAACCGCCCGGCGGCTCAGATCCATATTGATCCGGGAGGATCTCATCCCCAGCGGCACCGATCCCTGGGCGCTCTTTGACCGGGACCGGTGGACCATAACAGACTTTGAACGGAATGTTAACCTCAGACGGGCCATTACCCAGATGGTTACCGAACATGTTAAAGCCCTGGATGATGTGGATGATGCAAATGTTACTATTGTAATGCCCGAACGTCAGCTCTTTCAGGCAGACCAGAATCCGGTAACGGCCAGTGTCATCATTACACCCCGGCCAGGCAGTGATATCACCACAAACAGAAAAAAAATTGAAGGTATCCAAAAGATCCTGAAATTCGCCGTAGAGGGCCTTAAGGATGAAAATATCGTCATCACTGACCAGAACGGCCTCGTGCTGAACGACTTTGCGGGCATGCAGGATCTGGACCGGCTTGAACTTTCTAAACGGGAACAGAGGCTGATCCAGTCATTGGAAGCCCAGTACCGGGCCAGTGTTCTTAAAGCGTTACAGCAAATTTATACCCCCGACCGGGTCCGGGACCTGAATATTAAGATAGAAATGGATATGTCCAAAAAGGCAATCCAGACTGAGGAATTTTTCCCCATTACCATAAAGCCCGATAACCCCGATACCCCCTACGATGATTCGGAGCTTGCAAAATCCATAACCCGTTCCCAAAGCACGAGTTCCACCAAATGGGAAGGTACGGGCTTTAATCCTGAAGGCCCCGCCGGTGTAGAGGGACAAACACCCCCTGCCTTTAAGGATATGTCTAACCTTTACGGTAAGGTAGAACAGCAGACCCTGACCCAGAATGAAGAAATTAATAAACGGCAGATTCAGGAAGAACGGAGCCCTACCATCAATCGGGTAACCGTATCGGTGAATATCGATGGTAAATGGAAAGTCAAGTACAATGACAAGGGCGAACCGATTATCAACAAGGATAACACCATTGAGCGGGAGTATATTCCGATCCCCGATGATGAACTGAAAAAAGCTCAGGCCCTGGTTCAGGATGCGATTGGGTTTAGCCGAAGCCGGGGAGACTCGGTGACGGTACAGAATATTCAGTTTGACCGTACCAAAGAATTCGCAGAGCAGGATGCGGCCTTCTTGCGGCAGCGCCAATTCCAGGTTACCATGTTACTGTTATTGGCGGGGATCACCATACTCCTCGTTTCATTCCTGATTTTCCGGCTCGTTTCCAGGGAACTGGAACGCCGGCGCCGTTTGAGGGAAGAAGAGCTTTCCCGCCAGCACCAGATGATGCGGGAAAGTGCACTCAGGCAGGCAGAAGAGGAAGGCGTGGAGGTTTCCATGTCAGTGGAAGAGCGGAAGCGGCTTGAACTCCAGGAAAATGCCATCAATATGGCTAAGGAACATCCTGAGGATGTGGCCCAGCTTATCCGTACCTGGTTGCTGGAGGAATAGGCAATGGCAAAGACTACAACAGCGGCCTCTGCCGCAACGACTGCGACAGCCGGTGCTGGAAAGAAAAATAAGGCCAATAAGGAACTTACCGGAAGGCAGAAGGCTGCCATATTTCTTGTCACCATTGGGTCTGAAATTTCTGCAGAAATCTTTAAGCACCTTCGGGAAGATGAAATTGAGACTCTGACTTTTGAAATCGCACGGCTGGAAACCATAGAACCGGAACAGAAGGATGCGATCCTGATGGAGTTCCAGGAACTGATGATGGCCAGTGAGTTCATTACCACCGGCGGCATCGATTATGCCCGGGAACTCCTGGAAAAATCTCTGGGCAGTCAGAAAGCGATAGACATCATAAACCGTCTGACAAGCAGTCTGCAGGTCCGCCCCTTCGATTTTATTCGGCGTACCGATCCGGCCCACCTCCTTAACTTTATCCAGCAGGAACACCCCCAGACTATTGCCCTAATTTTGGCCTATCTGGAACCGAACAAGGCATCAATCATTCTGCAGAGTCTGCCCCATGAGGTCCAGAGTGATGTGGCCCGTCGTATTGCTACTATGGATCGCACGAGTCCTGAGGTTCTGCGGGAAGTGGAACGGGTGCTTGAAAAGAAGCTTTCTACCCTGTCCAGTGAAGACTACACCGCCGCAGGCGGTGTTGAAAGTATCGTTGAGATATTGAACCTGGTCGATCGTTCCAGTGAAAAACAGATTATCGAAGCCCTGGAGGATGAAGATCCCGAATTGGCCGAAGAAATTAAGAAACGGATGTTCGTATTCGAAGATATTGTTATGCTGGATGACCGGGCAATTCAGAAGGTTCTGCGGGAAGTGGATTCCCAGGAATTGGCTAAGGCCCTTAAGTCGGTTGATACGGAAGTTCAGGATAAGATCTTCAGAAACATGTCCAAACGGGCCGCCGGTATGCTTAAGGAAGACATGGAATACATGGGCCCCATCCGCTTAAAGGATGTGGAAGAAGCCCAGCAGAAAATTGTTTCCATTATCCGTCACCTGGAGGATACGGGTGAAATTGTGGTTGCCCGCTCTGGCGAAGATGAGTTGGTGGTATAACTATGGCAAAGGCGGTTTTCAGGCCCACGGAAGTACAGATCAGCAATAAACCGGTGGTACTCGATGTTCCACAGGGCATGGGCAGCACTTATCAGACCAAACAGGAAGAGGAAGTCCAGAACCTGGAAGATTTTGAGTCCTACCAGGGGCCTACCGCCGATGATTTGCGAAGGGAAGCCGAGGCTTTTAAGGCCCAGTGGGAACAGGAACGGGAGGCCATGATCAATGCGGCCAAAGCGGAAGCAGAGGCCATCATAAAGGATGCAGAGGCCGCAGCCTTCCAGGAAGTAAAGCGAAAAACCGACCAGGCCCAGCAGATCCGCCGGCAGGCAGAGGATGAGGCGGAACGGATTATCGCCGAAGCTCAACGTAAGGCCCAGGAAATAGAACGGGCCGCCCAGCAGGCCTTTGAAAAGGAACGAAAAGAAGCAGAGGCTGCAGGTTTTGCTGCCGGCAGGGAAGCGGGCTATGCGGAAGGCCGTGCTGAGGTGCAGCGGCTCATTGAGCGGGCCCATCAGATCCTTGAACGGGCCCAGGAAAAACGGGCAGAAATTCTTGCAGAAACGGAACAGCAGATAGTTGACCTGGTGCTGCTCATAGCCCGGAAGGTTATTAAAGTTATCTCTGAGAATCAGCGTAATGTGGTGGTTTCCAACGTGGTTCAGGCCCTGCGAAAAGTGAAGGGCAGGGGAGATATTATTATCCGGGTTAATGTGGATGATCTGAAGCTGACCACCGAACATATAAAGGACTTTATCCAGCTTATAGAAGGGGTTAAAAATATCCAGGTTGTGGAAGATTCTTCGGTGGACCGGGGCGGCTGTATTATCGATACTGACTTTGGAGAAATCGATGCCCGTATATCGAGCCAGCTGGCTGAACTGGAACAAAAAATCCTGGAAATATCTCCCATCCGCGCAAAAGCCCGCACCGCACCGCTCGATGAACGGTAGGAGGCCATCAATTGGCAGTGCTCGATACAATCCTTACCAAATACATAGATGCGGCTGAACAGATTGATCCTATAAAATGTGTGGGTCATGTAACTAAGGTCCAGGGCCTCCTTATAGAAAGCCGGGGGCCCCAGGCCATTATTGGCGAAGTGTGCCGAATCCATGCACCCAAGGGCCGCGGAATTATCCGGGCTGAAGTGGTGGGTCTCCGCGGAGAGACGGTTCAGCTCATGGCCTATGATGAAACTACAGGCATAGAAGTGGGAAACCGGGTTGTGTCCACGGGAGAGCTGCTTTCAGTTCCGGTGAGCAATAAGCTCCTCGGCAGGGTTCTCGATTCCCTTGGAAAACCAACCGACGGCAAGGGAGATATAGAGGCCCCCCTCTATTACCCAGCCCAGGCAGATCCTCCTAATCCCTTAAAACGGAAGCGCATCACCGAACGGATTGTAACCGGTGTACGGGCCATAGATGGCCTATTACCCATTGGCAAGGGCCAGCGTATGGGAATATTCGCCGGTTCAGGAGTCGGTAAATCAACCTTGCTCGGCATGATTGCCCGAAATACCAGTGCCGATGTTAATGTGGTTGCCCTAATCGGCGAACGGGGCAGGGAAGTGAACGACTTTATCGCCAACGATCTGGGCCCAGAGGGGCTTGCCCGTTCGGTAATAGTGGTCTCTCCATCCAGCGCTCCGCCCCTTTCACGGCTGCGGGGAGCCTATGTGGCCACAGCAGTGGCTGAATATTTCCGGGATCAGGGTCTGGATGTGATGCTGCTTTTTGATTCAGTAACCCGTTTTGCCCGGGCTCAGCGGGAGATCGGGCTTGCGATTGGGGAGCCCCCTGCAACCCGGGGCTATCCTCCCAGTGTGTTCGACTCCATGCCTAAGCTGCTTGAACGTTGTGGTACCAGCGATAAGGGTACCATCACGGGCTTTTATACGATCCTCGTGGATGGGGACGATATGGATGAGCCCATCGCCGATACGGTCCGGGGTATTTTAGACGGCCATATGGTTTTGTCCCGCCGCCTTGCTGAACGGTACCATTATCCTGCTATCGATATCCTTGCCAGTGTATCCCGGCTCGGCCCGGTTGTAGCCGGTCCGGTTACTAAAAAGGCTGGGGGGTACCTGCGGCGACTTATGGCAACCTATGCGGAGGCGGAGGACCTCATCGATGTGGGAGCCTATAAACCGGGAAGTAACCCTGCCATAGATGAGGCCATAGCAAAAAAATCCGCTATCGATGCCTTTTTAATCCAGGCTGTGGAAGAACGGACCAGTATTAAAGATACCCTGCAAGCCATGGGAAACCTGGCTAATATGCAGATTCCCGATGAAGAGCTTGGACAATACTCATGAAACGATTCCGCTTTAACCTGGATAAGCTCCTGGAACTGCGGCTGTACTATGAACGGGAAGCGGAGCTTGCCCTGGCAAAGGCCATGGGTGAACTGCAGAGCATTCAGGAGCGGCTGCAGCGGCTTGCGGAGGAAAGGGCCGAAGCTGCTGCCGAACGGTTCCGTCCTGGCCGTTCGGTAGCCCAGATACAGGCAACGGACCTGTATATTCTTCGGCTCGATAAAACCAAGGAAGCTCTCATCGAAGCTGCGGCCAGGGCTGAAATGGTGGTGGCCGAAAAACGGCAGGCCTTTATAGAAGCATCCAGGGACCGCAAGGTGCTGGACAAACTAAAAGAAAAACGGATGAAAG
>Ga0209506_1002351_pt1 | contig 16998 bp, 13 predicted proteins | sample AD_JPNHG2_MetaG_FD_184409 | JGI IMG/M metagenome (GOLD analysis project Ga0209506, IMG submission 184409) | Active sludge microbial communities of municipal wastewater-treating anaerobic digesters from Japan - AD_JPNHG2_MetaG (SPAdes) (version 2) | ecosystem: Engineered > Bioreactor > Anaerobic...
ATCAAATTTCCCCTGCCACTCTTGCATCGCTACTGGCGAAGAGCCCTAAAGAGCGCAAGCACTTCATAGATATACTTGCTAAGGATAATCTGCTTTGTAGAAAAGGCCTGATAGAACCTCCTTTCCCATTGTTTGCTGTCTATATGATGGAACTGACCTCCAATGCTGTTACAGCCCTGCATGGCGAAACGGAAAAGGCAGCAGAAGAATCGGGCAAAGTGGACAGAGCGCTTTCCAATTCCACTTATCTTTCTCGCATATATCCCACCCAGAAGCTGGAGCAACTGATCCTGGATCAGCCAACCCGTGAACTTATCGTCACCATTGTGCAAAGGCTGCGGAATCCTCAGCGGGATGAATTTACCGAGTGGGGCTTGATGGGTGCTTCGTTGACAGGTGACAAGGATGTCCAGCAAGGAATCAACATCCTCTTGCACGGAGTTCCCGGTACTGGCAAGACCTTCATAGCGGGCGTGATCGCCAATGAGTTGAAGCGTCCTTTGATCCAGATCAATGCCAACGCTATCCGAGGTTCGCTTTACGGAGAGAGTGAAAAACAGGCCAGGGAACTCTTTCAAGAGATGCGTGCGGCTGTGAAGCGCTATTCTCCTGTTTTTTTACTAAACGAGGGAGATCAGCTTATCCATCAGCGCATTAATTCTCCGGATAGATCGGTTGATCATACGGAGAATACCATCCAGAGCGTGTTTCTGGAGGAATTGGAAAGCTTTCCCGGTATCCTGATCATCACCACCAATCTGGCTGATAATCTCGATCTGGCAATGTCCCGACGGCTTCACTATAAGTTGGAAATCAAAGTGCCTGATTATCAAGCCCGGATAGCGCTGTGGCGAATGCATCTTCCCGAAAGCATTCCAGGGGCATCGGACATAGCTGTGGAAGGCCTGGCAAATGACTTCACCTTCACCGGAGGACAGATCAGGCTGGTGGTGCAGAATGCCTGTCATGAGGCCTATCTGCGGGGAAAAACAGCCAAATTGACCCTGGCTGATCTGCGTAAATATGCCATCCTAGAGAGCGGCACTAACTTCGAAACGCCAAAGAGGGCCATTGGTTTTGCATTGTAAGCAAGAATATACATCAAAGGAGGAAAAGTGACACAAGATAAGGACTACACGATTATAGGTATAGAGGGAGATCAGATTGACATTATGGTTGAGGGTATGTCTGTAATAGGTAGGATCACATTGCGTGACAGGAGAAACATATCTGTGGAGATCATCAGTCCCTTTTCCGGCATCTCAGAGCAATCCGGCTGCATCCCTTTGCTGGGTTTGCAGGTTCATAACTTCCTGGGAAAAGCCGGTGACGAGAGGGCTGCAAGCTTGCTTTGCGCATTATATCGCTTCTGCCGCTTTGTGGATGAGCACAAGGAACGATTGCTGGAGGCATTGCATAACTACAAGTATAAAGTAGCCTATGCGAAACATTTCAGCCCGGAAGCCAGAGAACTGGCGCAGCGAAGGACAACTACGCTGGAGAACTTACTGGCTATCAGAAAGGAACTGAAAGAAGGCAAGATAGATAACATCCAGTACCAGCGCAGAATAAAGCCATTGAACAAGGTCATGAAGCTACTCTCGAAAGAGAAGGAGATCGACCTGGATGCCATCTTTGACGAATGTTTCAACCACTTCTGGAATACCCCGGTCTGGGAACTGAGCCGAGAAACTGTGCTTAACTATTTGGAGGAAATCATTAAAACTAAATGAACTTGAACGATCCTGCTTCCCAGGGAGTGCAGTTCTGTTAAGTCACCCTTGTCAGTCTCGGCAACTCTGACAGACATAAGGTCAAAGAAGTGTTGTCCGACCACAAGCCAGTGAGTTCATTTCCCCAGGAGTAGATCTGTCCATTTTCATCTTTGTATTGACCCACTCCAACTACTGGGAACTTCTTGCGCTCAGATCGAGGCTCAAATTGGACTGGAAAGCCAAGGACATCGCCGACTGCGACGCCATATAAGATGGAGTTTAGTCTTTTAATGCTAAAAATTCCTCCATATGATCCCGAATAAATCGCTGGATTTGCTTGTATACTCCATTTTCAGCAAAAAACTCCTCCAACTTGTTTTCAATAGAATTGAGCACTTCTTTATCGCTGGACATTACGAACGTATCTTCTGGAGTGAGTATTTTTTGTGTATATATTCTGGTATATGTCTCCGATATTTTCTCTGTATCCGTTGACCTAAACAGTTCAGAGTTATCTTTCTGGAAAATACTGTAAACTGACTTTCGGAGTTCCTGGTTTGGGTGTGAGTTTATCTGCATTACGATGCTGATATTACTATTAAGCTTAATAACAAAGATTAAGACAATAGTATTGTCCTTGCCGAAGAGCTCTCTATTTAGCTTTTGCATTTCTGGGCTCACAAATTCTATTGAGGATTTCTTTTTTGTATTAATCTGGAACCTAAGGCTTTCCATATGATTGTTCATCCAAGTTAACAGAAGATCTGATGTTCTTTCTCTCAATCCATACTGCCATTTTTTATAAGCTTTAAAAACTGATTTATTGCGAATAGTTATTTGTTGGCAAAGTTTATGCTTTTCAGTTTCCTTATCTTTTGATGAGGTGGTTAATCTTCTAACTTCGTCCATTGCCAGCATATGTTTTGATTGCAGGATTCTACATAGCTTCACGATTTCTGGATCAGAACCACCGACAATATGGTCTCTCAAAAGATCTAGGTATTGCTGGATCATCATCTGTTTATCTGAGCTCATGTCATTTCTATAGCTCTTGAATACAGTGTTTATAATATCTATTACCTCTTCGTAGTCAATTTTTATCCAGGCAGAATCTGTAGGATCGGAGCCATCCGGAGTCAAGAATATGGGTATTATTCTGACGTCCTTATTAAATACCTTCGTTAGGGCATCGCTATAAACTTTTAACTGAGTTCCACTATCTTTAACAGACTCCTTGCTTCGGATCTTGTTTTCGATGGGGATTACAATGCGGGTATAGTTCTTAGAAGTACTTTTTAGGTTGATTTGATTCTTTAACTTGATGTTAATCAAGATATCAATTCTATCCCTGTATTTTCTATCTGGAGCGAGCTGGTTTTCTTGATCATCGCTAGATTCCTTTGCTCCTTCCTTTCTTGGCACCCACTCTGGATCAATTTTTACACTCTCAATATCAAGTAGATACAAGTTATAAAAACCCAAATCTTGAAGGCTGGGCTTTTGAGAAATAGTCAGAAGCAGTTGCCGTAAAAAAGCATCTCCGCATCCATGATTCTCATAGGGATCAAGCAACCATATAAGAATGTTTGAATGACGAATCTCTGTATGAGTCGACCTCATTACTTCGAAAATGTTAAACTTTGTTGTCATTTGACGAAGCTTAACGAATGTCTCGTCTGTAACCAAATTTCGGAATTGATCGTAATCAAGGGTCATTTTCTCTTTCATTGTTGTCTCTCCTTATGTAGGTTATTTTTATTAATACAATTTTCATATCATCTCAAAAGTGTCAAGTCCTAAAATAGTTGACACTTTATAGACGCAAAAACGACGATGTGCACGCAAGAAGGGTGCTCGTCGTTAGTACTTAACTTAGAGTGAATCGTGCACCTCGCAAGGCGTTTTATACATCAGAGCGCTAAGCAATCAGTTATTATTATAAATGTAGATTGCATCTGAAGCTAATTCTTGAGCTACTTTTACAGATTGCAAAGTCCTCCCTAAGCCAAATTCCTGTTTTAAGATGCCAATACTACGACATCGGAGACTATTTGGACACTAAAGGGTAATTGGTCAACACTTACTATTTGTAGCGCTTCTTGAGCTCCCAATAGGGTAGCCATTAGCCAGATAGTTATAAAAAGATAGTGGCTTCGTTTCACTGTCCACCCCCTTATATTTTTATTTTTAAAGTCCTTATAATCTTATTATGTCATAACTTATGTTTTCTGTCACTTCCTATTTCTATCTCTATCCTCTCAAACAAATCAAGGTTATCTCAATAGAAATCTTGTCAAACAATATTTTGTTTGGCGAAACAATAAACAATCCACCATAGGTTCTGATTTATGGTTTTTTGCCTGATTATTTGTGCTGGGTTAATTGCTTTTATCAACTGGCAAAATACCTGATATTCAGTATTGACGCCACATACAGGACGCTGAGTTCGCTTTAGGGTTAAGGCCAATACCACTGGAGGACAAGATATGGAAGCATACACTATGTGCTTTATTTTAGTATCAGATATGGGCAATGGTTTATAACACTTCGGGCACATAGTATGCTTTTGGTGCTTTTAATGTGTATATGCACTTCCTTGGTGCCTTGATACTCTTCTTCGGTTAGAATGGTTCCACAATATCCTTGCAAGTTCAGTAACACTTCACAAATTTAGTTTCCGAGAGGACTGGTCATAAAGTGCTCCTTTAGGTGATGGTTTAGAAATAAGGTCTAAAAAATATACTAATCCTTTTCAGCTCTTTTTTTGTGCTCACCCACTCTATTTGAAATTGAACCTGTAATAAGACCAAACGACCTGCTAAAGGTTATGTTCTAAAAAGCATTATTGACTAGATCCCAGACGAAATCCTTAGGAGGTTAGTAATCAACCCTTGGGTGAAACTCAGGATTCAGAGCAGCAAATCCGGGTTATTTGATGATCTTGACCTCCACCCGCCGGTTCAGAGCTTTATCTTCTTCGGAGAGATTGTTGTTCAGGGGACGACTGAGACCATAACCAACCGAGACCATCCTGTTTGCGTTAACGCCCTTTCCTTTCAGGTAATTTAATACAGCAGCAGCACGGTTTTCAGACAATGTGGTGTTATACTTCTCTCCGCCTTGGTTCTCGCAAGTGTGGCCGGAGATTTCGACCCGGATTGTGGGGTTGTTCAGAAGCGTGAGGGCAATCTCATTGAGAATCGGATATGATTCTGCCTTCAGGACAGCACTGTCATAGTCAAATTGGATATTGCTGAACACGAATACTTTATTGAGATCCAGCGGTTCCAATCGCAGATCTTGACGAACTCGGCTGCTTTGACTGGGCGGTTTGATTCGGGTGGAATACATTGAGTAACCGCTGGGATTGGTATCAAGGATATACTCCTTGCTGACTGGCAAATATATGGAATAGTTTCCCTGCTCGTCCGGCCTTGCCAGATCGTGATAATGAATTCCGTCCCGGTCGTAACTGAAACGCAATTCTGCCTGCACTGGAACATTTTTATCATTGAGCACAGTTCCCCAAATCTCCAGATATTCCTCTTCCACCACTTGGGTAAGCAATCCGCTGAGTGGTGAAGTGTTGTCCTTATCCTGCACGCGTTTGACCTGACCATCGCTGTCCTTGATAATGTAGGATCGGGGTGCGTATTCAAGGCTGAGAGGGTGTATAGTCAAAACACCTCTCCGACCACGGTCTGAAAGCAAAATAGCTTCATTGGAATTCCGCAGGTGATAGAAAGCTCTGTCGTTGTAAGCAGAATTGACCGGAGCTCCAACATTTTCGGCCCGGGACCAGGTCTTTGCTTCTCCATCCAGTACCACTGACTTGTAAATGTCATATCCACCAAAACCGCGATAGCCGTTGCTGGAAAAGAAAATGGTCTTGCCATCCCAATCCAGGAAGGGAGCAATTTCATCACCTGCGGTGTTGACATTAGCCCCCAGATTGAACGGGCGCTGCCAACTGCCGTCGTTGTAGATACTGAGATAGATGTCATAACCTCCAAAGCCGCCTGGGCGGTTTGAACTGAATAGCATCAAGCGGTCCTGATAGACATAGGGATCAATTTCCTGCTGGTCGCTGTTGACTGTGGTCAGACGGACGGGACTGGTCCAACCGTTTTTATCATCACTGGTGTAGATATCATAGTCTTGCCTGCCTCGCTCATATTTTCCCATCAAATAGGCACGCATACCATTGGATGAGAATGAACAAAGCGCTTCGTCGCTATTTGTACTGAGAGCTTCCACGAGCTCTGGATAAGCCCAGGAATTGTTCAAACGCTCTGCTCTCCAGACATTGGTTTTCGCAAAAGCGGCTGGACGGCCGGAACAGAAATATAGATAAGTTCCATCTGGACTTACGGTAAAATGGGATTCTCCCTCGTCACTGGAGAGGTAGATTGGATTCTCATTGACCCGAACCCGGCGAAAGACATTCTCTTGTTCCGCGATCAAATCCAGGTAGTGCTGGGCTATGATCACATAATTCGGGTCAAAAGTTTGAAGATATTGTTCTAAATAATACTTGGCATTGCTGATCTCACCCAGTTCCAGATAGTTCATAGCAATCCAGAAATAATGAGTGGCAGGCACATCTCCGGTGCGTACTTCAGCCAGAAATTGGTTCAGCGAAACTCTGTAATCACCATCCTGGTAGTTTTCCAGGGCAGTTTTGGCGGTTTGATTCTGTTTATATAACTGGTAGGAGATGTCGACCATTGTTTCCGGGTTGATGGAGACCAACTCAATTTCGGGAATGTTGTTGATCTCTTCTTCCTCTTCATAATATATGGTGTTGTAACCCTTGAGTGTCCAGTTGTAATAGACCCAACTCAGGTTTTGATCCAGTTCTCGCAAAGCTTCCAGATAGAAGTTACCGGGGTGGCTGGTCACGACTTCTGCCTCCTCCTGCGACATCCGGATCTTCATATTGCGCTTGAACTCCCGGTTTTCAATAGAGAGCACGCCTTGATCTTGAAGATAGCCCAGCACTGTGATATCCTCCACAGTGTAGCGCTCGCGGCTGGAAGCCAGCAGAGCATTGATCTCCTGCTGTATTTCAGCTTTACGGTTTTGGATAACAAGACTGTCAGCAGCACTGAGAATCTGGCCATCCAGATCCGGAGTGTAGGTGAGAAACTCACGCAATTGGCGGACATTGAAACTGATCTCATTGACGTTGGCGCAAAACAGGCTTCCAGTCAGCAAAAAGCATAAGATGCTTATATATATCTGAGTTTTAATATTTTTCATTGGTTCTCCCATTCATCTTTGTCAAACAGTCATGCTAAATTGGCAATCTGATTCCGATGCCAAATTTGAAGGTTAATCTATCATAGATTACATTTCGTTTAGGCAATTCTGGCAGGAACACTTCGGAAGGTTTATCACTTACAAATGTGTCCCAGTTATGTATATCATCACTACGATACCATCCTCCACCGAAGTCCCCTTGGTATCTTGCTCCTCCGAAGAGATACAAATATCCAGCTTTACCGATGGAAATGCCTATACTCAAGTTCGACTCCATGGCAACTTGACCTAAAGAGTATGTGCTTATATAGCGATCTGGCTGATTGTCTTCTGATGCTTCCTCGGATTTATCTTCGCGAAACCTGCGCACATATTTATATTCTATTCCATTTACTTTCATGCTGGGGTGAATAAGTGTCTGACCACCATAGATAGCTTTTATTTCCCAATTACCGAATAATGTTCCTTGATCATTAAGCATATTCACGCCAAACACACCAGCTACCCAGTCATAACAGAGAACTGGTTTGCTATTGTCTTGAGCCAGGGCTGCAGTAAAGTTATCCAGTAGGCCCAAGCCCCAGTATGTGGTGGGATACTTGATCATATGGGACTGGGCAACATCTGCCTTGTGCCGCATTGAGCGTAGAAATATACCGTTGATTGATAAGCCAGTGGCCAATGACCGGTAGTTATTTGAAGATGCTGTATTTTCGCTGTCATCATCTTTACCGATTCGGAAAATTTGCACAGCTTCTATATGGGATAAAAGAACCTGAGTGGTGCGGAAAAATCTTTGACGCCGATCCTGTCGAACCAGATCAGGATCTTTAACAAATATGAGCGTTTTAGAATAGTGTTCCCCCTCTTCCAGATGAAAGCTACCGCTCAGATTTTTGTAGGGAAAAGGAGGGAACACATAGTAATTATGATCACCAGTTAATAACTTAACATCTTTAGGTGTAGTCAAATATCTGTTATTGTCTATCTGATAAGAACTCGTTTCAAATCTATCGTTAAATGTGAGAAAGCCGTATTTGAACTCGAAATTATGCTTGATATCAGATCCTGGGATAATGATGAACTTCTCTTCCAGTTGGTAACCTGGGTTATCTGTAGTATTAATTTTAGCAGTAACGATGTAGGTTCCCGGATTAAGCTTCAAATCCTGGATCTTGGTATAACGGGTTTCATTTATCCAGTACTCAGTATTTTCTTCATTGCTGGTGAGACTGAGTTTGCCATAAGGGAAACTGAATTCGCGAACGACATTCTCGAATGGATCAATGTGGATGGTCTCGGTGAAGCTTTTAATTCCCAGGGCTTTCACATCCGCTGGAGGAATCACTTCTATCTGGTGAATACCGATAGGGATCTTCATATTTTCCACCCGGGTCTGGCTCTTACCGTCTATCTTAATTGTGCTACCAGGCTCGGAGCAGGTCAGAGTGATGGTGCCGTCTTGGAATTCCAATTCCGGTTCTATATAACGGAATGGCGGAACATCAACCTCGCAGTAACCACGAATCACTTCGTCTTTGGTAATGCTAAATTCATAGCTACCAACCGGTAACGCTACCGGAACCGATGAGTTCAGTTCTGCTCCGTTGATGAGATAAGACACACCTTGAAGATTGCTTATAGGGTAAGCCAGGCCTATTTCATTGATTTTGTTGTAGTCATAATCCCAGCCCAGATATCTGTGATTTACTGCGAAAAGGCGTAATTGGTAGCTACGATTCTCCTTCAGATCAAGAATCGGTTCCCAGAGTACTTTATACGAATTACCACTCTCCACATTGCGATATTGACCCACCAAAGCTTTTAGTTTGAACCAAGGGGAATTATCATCAGGCTTGGCAAAAAAGAATACATCGAAACGATCACCCCAGGAATAGTTATCAATTCTGTAGGTAATCTCATAACGTCGGTTTACCCTCTGGACATCGAAACCTGTAAGTTCCTGAGCCCATACTGGCAAAAAGGCCAACAGTAAAAATATGTATACAATAATGCTGATCTGTCTATTCATCGACCAATCCTCCTATCACGAGATATTATTTATCGCTATTGCCAAGTTGCTTTTATATGTTTAGTTACGCATCTCAGCACGGTTTGTATGGAAGCATGGATTACTGTTTTTTGATAATGTGTGAATACATTCAATAATGTCAAGAATTATTTCACTTCAAAAACTGTAACAAACATAAACGATTAGCTATGTAGCTGTATTTGATCACTAAAAACTGCAAATCGGATCACCGTTTTTTCCAATCGGTGTTTTTGCGAGCTAAAGATATCACGATTTTTTCAAATGGGATTTCGCATAGCATTGTATGACTTGCGATTATGATAAGCGCACCTTCAATCTGATTGTTTATTGAGATATCTATCTTTCTTATCGTATTGAGCGGAAAGGAATTGGCCACCTTTGCTATGGGTTCTATAGCACCCATAACTTAAAAGTGTGGATGAGTGTTAATTGCTGTTCCTCCCACTATTTATTATATCTAATATCCACTGCTTTGCACATTCCGGATAATACTGAAGATCAAGGATAAACTCCTGACCTGGGGAAGTGCTCTTCAGATAGGCGTACTTATCATCTTTGAACCAACTGGCTCTGGTTCTTTGGTTATCTTTGTTGTGATAGCCCAAACGCTTAGTAATGTCTTCGTGGAAAAACCACAGCGGCAGCTTCCACAAGCTGATCTTGATATCTTCATTAGGCGACTGGTTCTTGCCTCTATTCTCCTGGAATTGGTTATAATAAAATTTGTTTTTTTCAGGATCCATCTCTGTAAGAGTGGCAAGTTCATTGTAGTTTTCGATTGCCCCGTAACCCTGGATACATTTGGTGTCATATCCATCCATGCTCAGGTTCTCACGGGCAATGAATAGAGTGTTATTTTTCATTTCAGTATTCAGATAATGGGGATGATACTTAGTCCACTCCGGAACTGAAGACCTCTCTGCTTCGTTGTTTAAGCGGATAATCTGATCTATCTGCAGCCAACCCCATATCTGATGAAAGCCTTTGTTTTTATTATCATAAACACTCTTGCCATCCTTGTTTATGATATGGTTGAACCAACCAAAGAACAGAAATATGTCTCCAGGATTTACTCCCGTATCCTTGTTACTGAGTTTGCTTGCAGCTGCCTTATCTGTTCCAAACAGACCTCTCCATCCCTCCAGCCGGGCTCCAAATCGATTGTTGGGAGGAAGGGATTTTTCATAGAGATCAGGATCTAAATGGACATATTTTGCTACTTGACTTTTGTACTTTGCTTCTTTTCCAAGTTCTTTAATTAAAGATCCAAGATTCACTCCAAGAGGGTTTAGATCATCATAGGTGATGGATGATTCCTGATTATTATTTGAGGGTATTGGAATAGAAACTAACTTACCGTCAAATACCGGGCTCGGGAAGCCACCATAGGTACTGTCAAAGCCCTTGCGACTTAAAATAATTTTCATAATTTAACCTCCAAGTTCTCCAGGAACTTACTCCTTTGTTAATATTCTTGTGTTTTACCACTATCAATGTTGAGATCCAAAAGCTGGTGTTCATTCCAACTTTATTGTTTCTCTGTTTAGTTGAGGGCATCTAATAACCCTTTTTTTTCACAATTCTGATAGGTGCAAACAGCAATTTACAAAGTTTCCATCTTGTCAATCCAAGTCAAGTTCTTTTTCCTAAAAAATTGGGTGGTAAAGGTAAAAAGTATCCCCTCTTAATATCCTTTCCTAGCAGATGCATATAATTGTCAACAATAATTGGAGTTGGCATTGGGTGGTAAAGGTAAAAAGTATCCCCCCTTAATATCCTTTCCTAGCAGATGCATATAATTGTCAACAATAATTGGCGGAATCAGAGGAATAGGTTTATCAGTATTCAATTCGGATTGGAAGATTTGTTCAGGGTTTTGATTATTTCTACCTCTAGTATTTCTATAAGAATTGAACCAGATTTGGTAGGCGAAAGTTTTAGCCAGGAGCTCGGTTTCATTATTCGGTTTTTCTTAAGATAAAGAATTCTTCTTCAATAAGGTTATGAAAGGACTCCACATCACTATTCCAGGTAGGTCTTCGGTAGGGAATAAGAAAATGAGTTGCCTGATATTTTTCCTTTACTATTTTTTCAAATAAAGTTACTTTTCGGTTAGTAGGATTAGTGAATTCCTTTCCATTATCAGTTTGGATAATCATAGTTTGAGGATTTATGCTCCTTATACCTTCTTTTATCTGGACCCGCCATACTTTACCAAGGAACACCTCTACAAGCGTGAAGACGCAGATTACTTCAACCAGCATGAAGAGCTGGCAAAAACCCTTAAGCAGATCAAAGGAAAGTTCCTGCTATCTTACAACAACGATACCTATATCAGGCAGTTCTACGATGGCTGCGTCATTGAGGAAGTAGAGACACAGTACACCGTATCTGGAGTGTTCCAGACTGAGACGGAATTGCTGATTAGGAATTTCAGTTGAGTGTCATAAGACGGATTAAGTGTAGTCACTATTGAAGTTCAGAAAGTACCTCTGTAACAAGATCCTTATACTCGGGTTTGATAGAGTAGTTGTCTTTTTCCCATGTTCTGGTTGGGTGCTTTCCGTATGAAATCACCTGCCTTAAAAAAGAGTTCTTCTCCATATCCATTTGGTTGGATATTAGAGAGATGTAGTTACCAATCTTCGTTACCTCATTGCCAGCATCGGCAAATGCTTGGATCAGCTGTTCTCTTGTTAATGACTCAGACTTCAATAATGCTGGAAGTAGGACGTTTTTTATACGTTGGTTTGTGATCTTTTTATCAGATAGGTATTTAATTAGATGAGATTTCAGTTCTTCGTTTTCATACGATCCAGGTTGATTAGACTTGGCAATCTTGAATTTATTGGTTTTAATTCTCTCTTCAATGATTTCCTCGGAGATTATCGAGGTTTTAGTCAGCAATTCATCTCCACTCTTGGATTTAATATAACTAAGTATGATAGCATTTATACTCAAGTTATACTTTTCCGAGAGCCATTCTATCATTCTTTCAAGAGGGGATTCAATAGAAAACCCAACAAGAAGTATTCTTTGAGCTCCATTCACATTGATAGATTCGATATCAATATCTGGAAATTTATCATTCATAGCCTCTTCAAGGCCTTTACTGATGTACTTACTACAGGTTTCCCCCAGCTTTTCCGAGGACCATTCAGCGACATCAGATGCATAGTCTATCGCTTGAGCAATAACTTCTCTAGGGAGAGCATCTCTCTTCAATTCAATGATCACAGTGTTACCGAGTCTATCTATGCCTAGAAGGTCAATTTTGCCCCCTGATCGAGTGAGTACCTGCTTGCCAATCAATAGTATGCTATCGCTTAGGATTTCTGGATTGGATTCGATCCATGGTTCTAGATCGTATGGCTCCGTTCTTCCTGTTGTTTGCAAAGAAGTATCGATTAACTCAAGCTTACCATCAACTATCTGCCAAGTTTTGATCTTTGTGCTCATCGTGAGCCTCCTAACTCTCTTTTAAATAATAAAAAATCATCAGCAATTTTTTGTCAATACAAATATGCTTGGCATTCCCATATTTTTTTCATCGGAGTATTATTTTCATTTGATGCGGGTTAATACATTCTGCTAAGCTTAGTTTCCGTTTATACTGAAGAATAAAGTGAATGCATACTGTAATAACTTCAGCTATTCTGTAGTATATGAATTCTTTAGGTATAGATAAATCTTCTTTTTTGTAGTGTAGTATTTTGGGGAATCCCAGGGCGATTTTTTCAATATACTTTTTAGATACATAGATGAAGAATAATGCTAAAGCCCTGAAAGCATTAAGATTTTTCATCCCTTGATAACTACCCAATCTCATATTTTCCCATTTCCTGCTTTGCTTCATTTGGCGATGGACTTCTTCTATTGACCAACGCTTTTTATAAACAGCTATTGCTTTCGCTACCAGCTACAAATCACACATCTCCTAGTTGGCAAAATCACATAATAGATAAAAGTCGTTTCTTCTTTAAAAACCTTTTCTAAATATCCGCGAGACAACCAAACTGTTCTCAACCGTATTTGATTTTTTACTGGGATGGTCATCATATAAAGGCAAAACTATATCTTACCAGATGATAAACCACTTATAATTTTACTCAAACGCCAGGCTGATTAAACTGGTCTGGGTAACAAGATTGAAATCATACTGGCATCTTTGCTGACCATCAGTGTCTAAGACAACAGGCACCGCTATACCTTTGGGGATCAGTGCATAATTGTGTCTAAGTGGTCTTTCTTCTTTGAATGTATTGATTAAAGTATCACTCATCTCAGCAGCTAATGAACAAACATAGTCCTCACTGGAAAGGCAGGAGAACTCAGTACTTATCAAAACAGCTTCCCGAAGTGACTTTGCCTTGGATGGAATCAAACCGCAAAGTTCCTTGATCTTTTCATCAGTCACTTTCATTGACTTCAAGACAGCTGTATAGATGCTTCGGGGTGTCCAGGAGTCATACTCTGTGAATTGGATGATATCGTAATCCGGAAGCTGCATGCGGAGATGCTCCAATACTTTGGCAGATTTGTTATCCATCAAAGAAACCCTTATATGCTTGCTGTTGGGCTTGAATTTGATCCACAGGGAGGTTGAGAAACCACGTAATATTTCCACAACCCTGGGAACATTTAGGTCGCTTTCGGAAACTGGTATATAGCCGACCGTCACATCGATCTTATCTGTAATGGCAAGGGTGTTCTTGATTAGCTGGGGTGGGAAGTCATACAGAGTCCTCATCTCTTTGGGTGTCTTGAAATAGTACTCATTGCAGGCAAAGCGTTTGGCTTCCTGATGGCTGAAGTCAATACCCTTTCTGATACAGTTCAGAGCATCAATAGCGACTGAATCCTTGCGCTCAATATAGTGACAGTCGTTGGTGAGCACTACAGGTATCTTAGTATCATAAGTTAGGTTCAACAGCTTGTTCATTGCTACCGCTTCTTGGGGCAAGCCATGATTTTGAATTTCGTAGTAGTAATCCTCGCCAAAGACATCATAATACCAATCCGATACTTGTTTGGCTTCATCTTCTTTGCCTTCCAGCAGCAAGGTACATAGCTCGCCCACTACGCTGAAGGATAGACAAATCAGATCTTGCGCATGCTCTGCCAATTGGCTTTTAGTTATCTTGGGGGTAGCAGGATTGCACTCATAAGCCAAGGTGATTAGCCGGCAAAGATTTTCGTAACCACAGCCATTCTTGGCAAGCAGGATCACTGAAAAGTCCCTGCCATCTCCTGGGTCGTTCAAAACTGCGATTTCCAGTCCGATTATGGGCTTGATTCCTGCTTTGATGCACTGATGCCAAAGACGATAAGCACCCGCCACGCTATTCCGGTCCGTGATAGCCACTGCTGGCATTTTCAATTCCACTGCTCTCTGCACTAGTTCATCAATGATGCAGGCCCCATCCAGCCAGCTGTATTCGCTGTGGGTGTGTAGATGTACAAAAGTCAAGTTACCTCCAGTACATATTTTCCTTTATCAACAAAGACATGTAACCATTGTAGAAACAGTTGCACAATGATGGAACGCCGATTTTAAAAGGCGTGCCAAATTGTTTAACTGTCATAATCATCATATCAGCTTATAGCTCACCAAAACACACTAGGTAAGATAATCTGGTCAGATTGTTTCACCCTCAAATTACTTTTGAAAGCTTTTGCATTTCCAGTGTTCCTATAAAGTATCATGTTGCTACGGAGATCTTCATAGGCTTTGGATCTGCTGAACCAGATTTTGTACCAAGTATAAGGTTCGGTCTATCTTGCTAACAGTGCATTGAAAGCAACCATATAGCTGGTATATGCCCCCTCAAGTTGACTACAAATTGCTTCAATATAGTATTGAGCCAGTCCTTCAGTAGCATATTTTTCCGACTGGTAGGTAGGATATTGCAATCCTCCTCTACCACCATCTATATCATTACCAGCCATTCTGTAGGCATGCGCAAGCTCATGATATAGAACTACAAATGCTAAGTCTTCCACTTCGGCCTGAAGCAACATGGAGTGATAGACAATTACCTGAGGGAAGAGCTTTATCATGTGCTCTGAGTAAGAGAAAACTCCTAGAATGTCAGAGATTCCAGAATCTCCATCATCAGAACGGAGTACTTCTCTCTGAATAGCCCGTAATTAATTACTCGCACCATCACTAATGATTCTTCTATCAAGCTTTATGTCATAATCGAATACAGCTCCGGTTCCAATTCTACCCAGAATGTAAGTCCAGATTTCAAATTGATTTTTAGTGCTCAAATCTCTTTAAATTAAATCTGTCGGAAATACAACCACACTTCATTTCCCGCGTCTCTTTATGGGAACTTTATCGAAGTTATAATCAACGGGGTACTTATTCGAAAACCTGAGCTCGGTAAGTTCTACTTGTCGGGATTCAATTAGACCAACCTGATTATCCAGGTTTTCTGTAAAAGACGAAACCCAGTGGGTGAATTCAGTATAGGAAACAACTTGATCTTGTTTCTTATGTATCTTCATTTTTTGATTCACTAATACTGATATCTTCCATGTATATAAGTGAGCCATTTCTTGCTCAATCCATTAACATGATTATCCCTTACGAAACTTACCCATTCTTGATGAGTAAATGAAAAATACTCAGCATTTCCAGAGAAGATTCTGCCCCAATTCTTTGTCCAATCTTTCAATCCTGTTTTGTTAAGACAGTTAATCAGGTCTGTATTGTTTTGATCATATGCCACTGAGTTATACACATGAGCATAACGTCCACTTCTAGCGATACCCTCTGCAAGTGCTTGTTGTCTCAACAACTGATAACCGCTTGTTGCAGCAGGGCAATTATTTAGTGTCTTTATTCCATAGGCAGAAAGCTCTAATATGTTTAGATACTGTCGCCCCCACTCCTTTTGGTGGCAAATATCTCGATAGCATGTTAGATCAGCTTTTTGCATACATCTTTGGGGATCTGGATTAACTAATTTATCGCCTCTTTCGCTTGTACTCCGCGCTGAACAACGGTAGAAGCTTTTTTCCGTATACTTACACTCAATCAATATCAATCCCGGGCCGCTATCTGTCATAATACTTAGAGCGACATCAGGAGAAGTTTGGCCAACTCCTCTTCCACCTTCTTTCTCTCCAAGAAGTAATGATTGGTTTAACTCGTCTCCATAGGGTAATGCAAATTCAAAATTGACATCATCAACTGATAAAATCCCATTCCCTAAACGACTCTTCAAAAACTGCAGCATAAGTTCTTGGAAATGAGCACTTTTTTTGATTATAAAGTAGAGATTTATACATAAAGTCCATGAACTTTTTAAGCTGTGTTTCATGGGATGTGGTTGTATCCTTTCATCTCTTATGTAATCTAGTACTTCTTGTCTTACTCCCTCCCATAATCCTTGATCCCAGATATCCTTTGGCAGGAGGTGGGCATAAACTTTGCCATTGTTCCAAGTCTGAGACCTTTGATCATTAACGTATTTCAGTTTCCATCCAATTTGCTGCTGCTCAACACGATTGGTAAAATTAACTTTCTTCATGATTCCTCCTTTTAGAATCCTATACTTTTACTTTCTTTATTTCCCCACGGCTCTTCCAGATCTGCGTATTTAAGCAGGTCTTGAAGATAGAGCCGCTTGGATTTTCCATTGCGTGCGATGGCTTCAATGCAGGCATTTTGCACCACCATAGCGATCTGTGCGCCGCTAAACAGATATCTTTGTGCCAGCAACTCCACATCTATGTCCTCTGATCCTGGAATCTCTTTCCTTAGATACATTCTCCACAGGTTTCTTCTGCTGTCAAGGTCCGGTAGTTTGAATTTGAATTTGAGGTCCAATCGGCGAAAGAAGGCCTCATCCAGGTTGGTCTCAAGGTTAGTGGTAAGGATAAGGATACCGGGAAAGGTCTCCAACTCCTCCAGAATAATGCTCTGGATTGAGTTCTCTATTGTGCTGCAGGTGGAAG
>Ga0209506_1002367_pt1 | contig 16936 bp, 15 predicted proteins | sample AD_JPNHG2_MetaG_FD_184409 | JGI IMG/M metagenome (GOLD analysis project Ga0209506, IMG submission 184409) | Active sludge microbial communities of municipal wastewater-treating anaerobic digesters from Japan - AD_JPNHG2_MetaG (SPAdes) (version 2) | ecosystem: Engineered > Bioreactor > Anaerobic...
AAAACCAAAATTTAACACTCTATTTAAGAATTTCCTAGTATCCAAAGGTTTAAACAACGACTTTATTCAAGAAATCATTTCTAAACTGAATATTTTGAATGAGAGAATAAGGAAAGATAAAAATCTTGGTGAAGGATTTTTAATTGGTCATAGTTTCTTTTGCAATGTTAACTCAATGAATGAAAAAGAATGGTTTGAGAACATTGTAAAATTCGAAATAGCTCCACTACTAGAGGAATATTGGTTTGATGATATTACCAAAGCAGAAAAAGAGGTTGATTTTTTATTGTCTTAATAATGAGCATTCCCATTCAGAATATATACTACTTGCTTTGCTACGCTTGGAACAAACTTGATGAAAGCGATATTCTTGATGTTAATTCAATTAGTACCACAGAACTTATTGATTTGTTCGGCAAGGTTTTATCAAATGGTATTAGCCGATTATTCAAGCAAGGTTTAGACAGGTACTACATTGAGTACGAAAACTCTTTAGTTGGCATTAAAGGAAAACTTAACCTTTCGAGAACCATTAAAGAGAGTAGTTTGCAAATAGGAAGAACTGTATGTAGTTACGATGAATTTGATTTTAATATTATCCATAATCAGATAATCAAAACAACTGTTAGCAAGTTGATAAGGACAAAACAGCTTGATGCAGAGATTAAAGATGAATTGCATAAATTATACACAAAATTTCCACCTATTTCAGAAATCAGTATAAGGAGTTCTCATTTCAAACAAGTAAGGCTTCATAGGAATAACTACCATTATGATTTCATCTTAAAAGTTTGCCAAATTATTAATGAAAACCTACTTATTGACGAAAGTACTGGATATTACAAGTTTAAAGATTTCGAGAGGGAAGAAAAGGCAATGGCTAGGCTCTTTGAAGCTTTTGTTAGAAATTTCTACAAGTTAGAATCTGACTATAATGTTTCAAGTGATGCAATAAAATGGAAGTTCACCTCTGAAAATGCTGAAGATTTACTAATGCTTCCCTCAATGCTAACTGATATATCTCTTGTTAAGAGCAACAGAAAGATTATAATAGATACCAAATACTATAAGGAGGCTTTTAATACACGTTTTGAAAAACAAAAATTTGACTCAAGCAATCTATATCAACTGTTTGCTTATATAAAAAATCAGGAAACAGAAGAAGAGAAAACAAAGAATTGTGAAGGAATTTTGCTCTATCCTACTATACATCAAGATTTTTCATATTCATTTAATTACGAGAAACATAAAATCCGAATAATTTCTATAAATTTGAACCAAGACTGGAAGGAAATAAAAGAAGGGTTAATAAAAATCGTTGCATAAATCCACACACCGTCCCTTCGCTGTCAGGCACTTTGGCAAAACGCACAAAGCCACGCTGCAAGCAAATTTTGCCAAATAGCCTTCCAGCCCATCCCGCAAAGGGTAAAATGGTACGGTAAGATTATGCAGCAAAGGTTATCGAATGAATGAAAAGACAACTAAACAATTAATTGCCAGGTGCTAACAAGGGGTGTAGCCAATGTGGGTTGACATTGGAACTTCGGAGCGGTTTCGCCCGCTCGGGCGTTTTCGTCGGGGGACGAAAACGTAACACGCTCTCCCACACTTGCCACACCCCCAGCCGTTAGCATTCAGTGGAGAAAACCCAGCAACAGCATGAAGCAGTATCAAAAACAGATAAATAAAATGAGTATTAACAAATCAAAAAGGAGGTCAAAAATGCGACACAAAAAGTTAAAATTAAGTGCCATACTCTTGTTAGGACTTGGACTGACAGGACTACAGGCTCAAACAAGCGTTAACGCCACAGGCGGAGATGCTTCGGGTAGCGGAGGATCTGTAAGCTATTCCGTAGGACAGGTTGTTTACACCACCAACACAGGGACAAATGGTTCGGTGGCACAAGGCGTACAACAACCCTACGAAATTTCGGTAGTAACCGGATTAGAAGAAGCCAAAGGCATTACGCTTTCGGTTACGGCTTATCCCAACCCAACTACCGATTATCTTACATTGCGTATTGATGAGTTTGAAATTTCAAATTTATCATTCCAACTGTATGATATGAGCGGAAAACTTTTACAAAGCGAAAAAATCACCGGCAACCAAACAAGCATTGTTATGAGCAATCTTGTTCCTGCCAATTATTTTGTAAAAGTAACACAAGGAAACAAAGAAGTAAAAACGTTTAAAATCATTAAAAATTAAGGAGGACAAAACAATGAGAAAATTATTAACAATTTTAGTAGCCGTATTATTAACGGCAAGTGTGTTCGCTCAATCACCTGAAAAAATGAGCTATCAGGCAGTAATCCGTAACAGTAGTAACCAATTAGTAACAAATCAAACTGTTGGTATGCAAATAAGCATATTGCAAGGTTCATCAAACGGTACGGCGATGTATGTAGAAAGACAATTCCCAACAACCAACGCCAATGGATTAGTAAGTATTGAAATTGGAGCAGGAACCGTTGTAAGTGGAAATTTTACCACTATTGACTGGGCAAATGGACCTTATTTCATTAAAACAGAAATCGATTTAAACGGTGGAGCAAACTACACCATTACAAGCGTTAGTCAATTATTAAGTGTGCCTTATGCCTTGCATGCAAAAACAGCGGAAACAGTTACAGGAACAATAACCGAAACCGACCCAATTTTTGGAGCATCGGTAGCCAGTGGTATTACAGCAACCGACACTGCTAATTGGAACAATAAACTTGACAGTTATACTGAAACCGACCCAATTTTTGGGGCATCGGTAGCCAGTGGAATAACAGGAACAGATACCACCAACTGGAACAATAAACAAGACCAATTAATAGCCGGCACTAACATTACCATAGTTGGTAATACCATAAGTGCAACAGGCGGTGGTGCTTCAAACGATTTCTACTTAGGACAAGATACTTTAGGTGGCATTGTATTTTATATCTATTTAGATGCTAATGGCAATCAACACGGTTTAATTGTTTCAAAAACAGAAACAACGGCTCAATGGCAAAGCACAACAAGCACAACCGATGCAACCCGTAGTTGGGATGGTGTTTATAACATGAACTTGATGACCAACAGCCCTGCAAAAACATGGGTTACCAGTTTAGGAGCGGATTGGTATCTACCTTCAATAGACGAACTTTCTATTTTATGGCACAATCGTTTTCACGCTAATAAAGGGTTAAATGATGTGGGAGCTACTTTGCTTTCAAGTACTGCCGACTATTGGAGTAGTACGGAGTACAATGCAACCCGCGCATTCACCTTCGCCTTCAACTCCGGCATCGCGTACTACAACGTTAAGACAAATACTTGTAGTGTGCGTGCCGTTCGGGCTTTTTAACTATTTATCTATTTAACTATTTACCGCGAAGCGGTCGATTTTATTTTTGAAGAATGGCTTTGTATTATGATTTACCTGTTTTTAAAGATGTGTATAAACTCGTGTTGAAGATTTTTGATTATACCAAAGATTTTCCACGGGAGTATAAGCATACTTTGGGGCAAGATATGAAGCGAGACAGCATACAATTGGTAAGGAGTATCTATATAGCCAATAAAGCAAAAGAAAAAAGGGTGTATCTTGAAGCATTTTTAGATGATTTTGAGTTGTTAAAATTTGAGATACGCCTTTGTGTTGATATGAAGATACTATCGATAAAAAAGCAGGCAGAGTTAAGCCAATTAATGGATAGTATCGGCAAACAAATTGTAGGGTGGCGCAATGCCAACCCTGCATAGCCGGAACTTTTATTGCTAAGGTGGTAAAAGGCGAGCAAGGTTTTGTTGAAAAAGGGCAACCAGACCCCAGTTGTACGGGGTAAAATTGTATGCCATGCCAATCGGCAAAAGCATCAAAACTTGGTTGCAAATGCCAACTATTGGAGTAGTACGGAGTACAATGCAACAAACGCATTCAACTTCAACTTCAACAACGGCAACACGAACAACAACAATAAGACAAATACTTATAGTGTGCGTGCCGTTCGGGATTCTTCAGCAAAACAATTTTAACACTGGCAGGAAAAAAGCCTGTCAGTGTTTTTTAAAAAAAGAAAAAAGAAATATGCAGTTATCATTATTTGACATACAACCAGCGAAAATTGAACTTGAAGAACTATTCACTGCTTATTTTGAATGTCGCAAAAACAAACGAAATACAGCTAATGCGTTGGCGTTTGAAATTGACTACGAAAATAATTTAGTGCAACTATGTGAAGAAATAAACAGCGGTACATACCAAATAGGTCGTTCCATTGCGTTTATTGTAGATAAACCTGTAAAGAGAGAGATTTTTGCTGCTGATTTCAAAGATAGAGTAGTTCATCATTTAATCATCGGTAAATTAAACCATCTGTTTGAAAAACAGTTTATACACGATAGTTACAGTTGCAGAGTGGGCAAAGGCACGCATTTTGGCATCGGGCGTATTGATAGATTTATCCGCCAATGCTCGGCAAACTATACCAAAGATTGCTACATACTAAAACTCGACTTGCAGGGCTTTTTTATGAGCATAAACAAAAACATACTTTTTGCAAAACTTGAACATTTTATCAAAGAGAAATATAATGAAACCGACAAAGATTTGATAATAAAACTTTGCAAGCAAGTAATATTCAACGACCCTACAAAAAATTGCATCATTAAAGGCAATAAAAGCGACTGGAACAATTTGCCCCTGAACAAAAGCCTTTTTCACAGCCAACCCCAATGCGGTTTGCCAATAGGCAACCTTACCAGTCAGGTATTTGCCAATTTTTATATGGACAGTTTCGACCATTTTGTAAAACACGATTTAAAAATACGGCATTACGGACGCTATGTTGACGATTTTGTGATAGTGCATGAAGATAAGGAGTATTTGAAGAAACTCATTCCAAAATTGGCGGAGTATCTGCAAACGGAATTACACGTTACAATCCATCCTAAGAAAATTTATTTGCAGCATTACAGCAAAGGCGTAAAATTTCTTGGAACGGTCATTTTACCAAACCGAATTTACATAGCCAACCGCACCAAAGGTAACTTTTACAATGCCATAGAAAAACAAAACCCAATAGCCCGTGACCATAAGCCGACAAAAGAAGAACAACAATCCTTCCAAAGCAGCATGAACTCATATTTAGGAATAATGAAGCATTACAAAAGCTACAAACTACGAAAAACAATGATTTTTAAAAACCTGAGTGGTTGGTGGAGGAATTATGTTTACCCCGTTGGATATGAAAAATTTGTTATGAAGCGAAAAGTTGTAAAAAAGCTATATCCTACGGGGTGAATTTATCGGGCGGAATATGTAAATTTGAAATGAAAACAAAAACAGTATGACAATAACCACCGAAATGCTAACATCGTATATAAAACATTTGGCAGTCAATGTGTTATCAAGCGTTTCAGCCCGTATCAAAAGTACTTGTAACTTGATAGGGCAGTGCTTCGAAATGCCAAACGTTTCATATACGCAACCGTTGACTTATAAAACTTACCCTACTTAAACCTTATCCCCAGCACGGTTATATCGTCCCTTTGGGGTTCGTCGGCCTTGAAGTTCAGGAAATCGTCCAGAATGATGCTTTGCATCTGGGGCATTGGTTTACCCAGTGCCGAAACAATGGATGTGTGTAAGCGGCAGGTGGTATACTTTTTACGCAAAACGTTATTCTGGTCAGTTATGCCATCGGTGGCCATTACCAGTATATCGCCTGCATGCATGGAGATACGCCAGTTTGAGAATTCCTGCTCCACGTCGGGCAGCACGCTGCCAATGGATTTGCGGTTACCCTTTAGGGTTTGCATGTTATTATCGCCCTTCAGGCAGTAGTATAGAGGGCGGTTTGCCCCGGCAAAGGTTACCACATAGGCATTATCGGATTTGCGTTCAATTAGGCACAAAGCCACATCCATACCATCAAAACTCTCGCTAACATCCTGCCGTAGGGCCTTGTTCACTTCGTCGTTTAGCTCGGTAAGGATGGCGGCAGGGTTATGGTTTTTGCGCTCAACAACTATCTCGCTGAGCAACCGGCTTCCAATTAACGACATGAATGCTCCGGGCACACCATGACCAGTACAATCCACAACGGCTATAAAAAGCTTATCGTTTGGCCTGCCCTTGGGGCCAACCTGAGCAACCCAGTAAAAGTCGCCCGATACCAACTCCTTTGGAAGGTAAATGAGAAAGTGCTCAAAATCGTCGGCAAAAACGGTGTTAAGGTCTGGAAGTATAGCCTGCTGTATGGTTTTTGCATACTGAATACTATCGTTGATGTGTCGGTTGCGCTCCTCAAGCTCATCGCGCTGCGAGAGGATTTCTTCCTTTTGGTGCTGGAGCAGTAAATTCTTTTCGGTTAGCGCTCGCTCTGACTCCTTTAATTCCTTGGTTCGCTCATCGACTAGCTGCTGCAGCTTGATGTTTGAAACCCTCAATATTCGGGTGTTAATCCTAACAATTACAAATATTATTAACCCAGCCAAAGCAAGGTATAGAATGAAAGCGTACCACTTCAGGTAGAAAGGATGGTCAATTGTGAACGGAAAATACTCAACCGGGCTTTCGATATCCTGGAGCGTTTTTGATTTTACCATGAACCGGTAACTGCCGGGCTTAAGGTTAGTGTACTCCTTGAATCTGCTTGTATTCCATGGGCTCCAGTCGTCATCGTAACCTTCAAGCTTGTACGAATACTGAAGCTGGTGGTTTGGCTGGAAGTAGGGCGAGGAGAAAAAGATAATTAGGTCGTTTACCCTGGCAGGCAGTACAATAGGTTGCTGAACCTGAACAGATTTTGCCCGCACAAAAGGTTGAGTTGCGAGGCTGTCAAAAGAAAACCCTCCGTAAACCGTGCCCTTTTTCTTTGAATATACCTGTCTGATAAATACCCTAGGTATTTGATCGGTGGGAAAGTGCTCGTTGGCATCGAAACGGAACAGTCCGTCGGTCGATGAAATCCACGATACATTATCGGAATCGGTAAAAACATCAAAAAAGATGGTCTCCGGTATCAGGTTAAACTGGGCAGGGGAACGCCTGTAGGCTTTATCGGCATGCTTGGTAACCCTTTCCAGTTTACGGTTTGCCTGAAATCTATAGGTTTCAAACCAAATGTCGTTATTCCTATCGCATGCCAGTATTCTTAACCCAATAGTACCGTTGGCATACTGAGTGCCCAGCATGGTTTCGGGTACAAAGGAGTCGGTATCCTTATCGTAGCTGGAAAGCCCACCCTCGGTGCTTGCCAGCACAAGCCCATCGATATAGTTAACCGCAATATCATCGCATTTGGGTTGAAATGGTAAAGAGTAACTTTTATACTTTTCGGCTATCAGCTCATAAGGGTTTATGACATCCAGGAAACCTATGCCCTTATAGCGCTGAGTAAACCAAACATCTCCGTTTTTATCCTCGGTAACCTTGTAAACCTCAGATGATGAACTATACAAATATCCTAGAAACGTGAATACTCCCCTGTTCTCCTGCAAAACCCCAACCCCATCGTAAAGGCCAACATAGAGAATGCCTGGGTAAATCCTGGATTTAATAAAGGAGTATGCATTTACTTTAATACTTGTTACTGGGATGGCTCTTTCTCCTTCAATCCTATAAATTCCGTTTGCGGTTCCTGAGAGCAAGTGTTCCTTGCCGCTTTCATCGGTGTAGATGAAAAGCCCCCATGCTAAATCGTTAATGCCGCTTACCCTTTCAAAGTGCGAATTTGTTTTAACGTGGACACCCGTATTGGAAGAGTAGTAAATGGTTCCCTTGAAATTTACAGCCGACTGTATAACCCCGCTTATTCCGTCCTGCTCAGTCCAACTTGTTAGCTGCGAATGAAAAGGCGAGTACGATATACCATTATTTAATGCCATCCAAATATTTTTGGAGTTATCGACATATAAATACCAAGCGGTATTGTCCTGTAGTCCGGTTTCCTTGCTGATGGTTCTAACAATTTTCCCGCTGTGATTGATAATGGCAACGCCTCCGGAATAGGTTCCAATAGCCCAAAGTCCCTCATCAAGCATTATTCCAGAGTAAATCCTGTTGGTGATAAAAAAATTATCGTTTGATGTTTTAAACGGGATGAGCGTTTTAAAATCGGTGGGTAAGGTGCGAGTGGTTAGTGCCTGCTTATTAAGAAGGTAAAATCCGTTTGTTTGCGTTCCAACCAGTAAGTACTGGTAATCGAATGGCAGGATGGTGTAAACCATTTGTGTACCAAGAATTTCGGTTCCGGGTACTTTTACCAGTGAATCGTTATAAAGGTAGGTTAAGCCGTAATCGCGCTGGTTAATAAAAATGAAATTATCCACATAGTATGAGCGATGGAACTGGGTTTTGGGCTCCCAGTAGTTAACGGTTAAATCGCTGTTAATTCTAAATAAAGCTTTAAAAGTTGAAAAGTAAACTGCCTGACCGGTGTGGTAGATTTGCCTTATAAGACCTGGCTTGGCAAAACGCTCGGGCAACAGCTTAGAAAGGGAATAGTACTTAAGTGAGTTAGCCGAATCGGCGGCAAGGTATCCAACCTCATCCTGACCTCCAACCCAAACCCTGCCAGTGGGGTCGGTGTCTAGGCATCGGGCAAGGGCATTGTTAATTGAAATATGCTTCCACTCGGAGCCATCGTACTCAATTACGCCAACATTATTGGCCACGTAAATCATCCCCCTGTTGTCCTGGGTAATTGCCCAGCTCTGCGAATGTCCATTATACTGCCGATGATGGAAGTTGACAAGCGGATAGCGGCCAATTTCCTGTGCAAAAAGGCTAATGCTTGTAATTGCTAATGCAAAAAACAGAAACAGTTTTAAATAATGCCTCACAGCCCCTTTGATTTAAAAACACCAGCAAGTTATTAATTTATTGATATTGAAGCAAGCAAAAAAGGGTCTTTTTAGACCCTTTGCGTATAAATCAGTTAGCATGTTTTACCTGGAGAACTTATAGGAGTACCTGTAAACAACGCGGTACTTGTAGTCGGAGTAGTAGGCATCAACCTCATTGATATTCCCCTGGTTATCCACCTTGTAGTTGCGGCGCGAATAGTCCGAAGCGCCGTCCTCGTACCATTTTTCCTCAAGCAGGTTGCCGTTTTTATCGTACTTGTATGAGCTGTAAAGTATCTTGCTAGTGCCAGGTTTAGTCATGTAAACCTCAACCATCTGCTTTTTTTCATCGTAAACATAATCGTAGGTAGCACGTAGCTCACCTCCGTAGTACTCTACCTTAGTTAATAGCATATCGCCGTCGCCATACTTAAAGGCTGTTCGGCCTAACTCCTTACCGGCAGGGGTAAGGTTTTTTTCATCAATTACCCGCCCCTGCGAATCGAGAGTCCGCTCAATGATTTTGTTTAAAGTTTCTGCGGGCTTATAAATTGATATTTTAACCTTGCTGGTTGAATACTCAAAAACCCATTTCTCCTCCACGGCATTGTTTGCCGAGTATTTGGTAATATCCTTTTGCTTGCCATCGGGCAAATAGGAGTAAGCCACACGGTAGGTTGTTTGGCCATCGTAACCTATTTCGGTAAGCTTATTGCCTTTAGAGTCGTAGGTAAAAGCTTGACGGAATGCCAAGGCAAATCCTTTTTTGGGGAGTTCTTGGAACTGTTGGTACTCAATTTTTCGTCCTCTATCGTCGTATTTATACAAATGCTTTGAGGCAACTACTCCATTGGGTTTGTAGTTAACCACTTCCACTATATTTCCATTGTGGTCGTATGTGGTCTCAACCGATTTATAGCCTTTACTATCAACCTTATTGTTCTGTAAACGGTGAGTGTACTGGGTAATGGTTTCTATTTTGTTCTGAGCAATTTTATCCTTGCTCATGAGTTCGGTTATTGTTTGAGCAGTTAGAGACCCAAACGAAATACCCGCAAGAAACAAAAAAATACTCAAAGCTTTCATGTAAAAATGTTTACTTGGTAAACTGTTACGGCAAAGTTAGAATAAATCAAATGATTTTATACAAATTCCATACCTTTTCAACTTATGAATGATGAAAAAATTAAAAATCGTCCTCTTCGGCTGATATTGGGATAGTAACAGCAAGTATGAAAAAGTGGCGATTATTCTCGTAAGGAACAAAATGGTAATATAGTTTGCGTTTCGATTTGCGCGCAATATCAATTAATCCTAAACCGGCTCCACCCTTCTCATTAAGTTCTCCTTCAACCATCTGCTGCATGAACATCTCCTTAAGTTGCGATGGACTGGCGCTATTTAACCTATCGAGCCTTTGCTCCAGAATGGGAACCTTATCGTTCCGAACAAGGTTGCCGGTTACAATGTAAAAGGAATCGCGTTCCTTCCCCACCACAAATAAACCATTGCCAATCTGTTTCTCTTTTTCATCGTAATCGTCGGAATGTTTGGTGATGTTCTGCAAGCATTCAATCATGATGTGGAAAACCCTTTTGCGGGTTGCAGTGGGGACATTCATTTCAGCAATCTTCCTATTTGCCATAAAGGCAAATGAACGCATGATTTGGTGGTTCATTTCGCCCTTATATATCAGGGGAAAACCACTTGCTGCGATTTCATTTGCTAGGGTCGATTTTATGAAATAAATGACGCTATCCATTCGCAAAAATATCAGTTAAAGATAAGTAAATAATTTTTATCCCGCAAAATTTTATCTCATGAACTTGTCTTCCTTTTTTATGAAACAATGCAATTTAATGATAAAATGAATTTTTTAATTCATGAACTAAATGGCTCTTTAAAAATTTATAATCTACCTCATCAAAACTCATGCCTGATTTACATAAACCTCGAGCAATGAGCATTTGCCTTGCGGCCGTAAAATGATATCCTTAAGATCGGCAGGCAAAAGGAGTGTCTCGCCTTTTGTTAGCCGCTCGCTGGAACCCGATGCGTAAACAACACTACATTCTCCATCAATACAAAGGTAAATAACAAAGGAGTCGAGCATGTTATAGTCGCGTTGCATTGCGTTATTAAAGGTAAGCCTGTTAACGGTAAAGTACTTACAAGTTGAAAGTTCACTTGTTTTATTCACCTCATCCACCGGGTGAGATTTGGGGTTGCGAACCCTGGCGAAATCGATTACATCCACAGCCAGCTCGGTATGGAGTTCACGGGATTTGCCTGAGCCATCAACTCTATTCCAATCGAAAATTCTGTAAGTGATATCGGAGGTTTGCTGAATCTCGGCCAGCAGTACTCCTTTCCCAATGGCATGCACCCTGCCTGCCGGGATAAAGAAAACGTCGCCGGGTATGGCTTTCTCCCTATGTAGGTAACGCTCCAGGTTCCCCTCCTTTACCGCCTGAATGTATTCTTCCCGGGTAATATCTTTTTCAAATCCAGTGTATATGAGAGCATCCCTATCGGCATCAATGATATACCACATTTCGGTTTTGCCGTAGGCATGATGACGTTCCCGAGCGGTTTCATCGTCGGGGTGTACCTGTATTGAAAGAGTTTCGGAAGCATCGATGAGCTTAATGAGCAAGGGGAACTCCTCGCCAAACCTCTCGTAAAGGCTTTCGCCCATAAGGTCGCCCATGTAAACCTCAATCAGTTCATTCAAGGTATTACCAGCCAAAAAACCATTCTGCACAACCGACACATCGCCTTCAACTCCCGATACTTCCCAGCTCTCACCATATTTTTCTTCGGGGTTTGGGAATTGCTTACCCATGGAATGGTGCAACCTGGTACCTCCCCAAATGCGCTCCTTAAGGATAGGTTTAAACTTTAAAGGGTATAATGAATTGCTCATTGCCAACAGTTTATTTTTGCTGAAAACTATTTAAATAATTAACTTGCATTGCTACTTTTGCAAAGGTAACACTAAAAGTTGATAGGATGCTAATAATTGGTATTGCCGGTGGTACCGGCTCAGGTAAAACTACAGTTGTAAACAAGATTATTGATTTGCTTCCCAAGGGAGAGGTGGTTGTTATCCCTCAGGATTCCTACTACCGCGATAACTCACACTTACCCTTAGAGCAACGTCAGGAAATGAACTTTGACCATCCCGATTCCATTGAGTTTGAGCTGCTGGTTCAACATGTTAAGGATCTGAAAGCCGGGAAACCCATTGAACAACCCATTTACTCGTACCTAACATGCGCCAGAGCACCTGAAACCATTAAGATTGAACCCCGCCACGTGGTAATTATTGAAGGTATCCTGATTTTTACCTGTGAGGAACTCAGGAAGTTAATGGATATCAAGGTTTTTGTTGATGCCGATGCCGACGATAGGCTATCGCGTGTAATAGCCCGCGATATTGTGGAACGTGGCCGTTCAGTTAACAAGGTACTGGAGCGTTACGAAAAGACTGTAAAGCCCATGCACCTGCAGTTCATTGAGCCTACTAAACGTTATGCCGATATAATTGTACCTCAGGGTGGGAACAATTCGGTTGCCATAAATATTCTTACATCAATTATTGAAAAAACACTCCGTTCACATAATTTGCTGTAGCCATGTTCACCGATGTTAAGCTCGATGAAATTCTTTTCCTGGACATTGAAACGGTTCCTCAATACCCTGAGTATAACCAAATGCCCGAGGAATTTAAAAAGCTTTGGGATAGAAAGGCAAAAACATTGGCTAAGCCCGATGAAACGCCTGAAGCAATATATGAGCGCGCCGGAATTTATGCCGAGTTTGGAAAGATTATTTGTATTTCCGTGGGCATAATTGTGCCCTCCAATGGCAATTACACTTTCAGAGTAAAATCATACTATGGTGACAGTGAGATTGATTTACTCAAGGGCTTTGCCGAAATGGTTAACCGGTTTAGTTCCAAAAAACCTAACCTAAACCTTTGCGCCCATAATGGCAAGGAATTCGACTTCCCATACATTGCCCGCCGAATGCTGGTTAACGGTATTAAAATACCCGATATCCTTAATGTGGCTGGCAAAAAGCCATGGGAGGTAAAATTCCTCGATACCATGGAACTATGGAAATTTGGCGATTTCAAGCATTACACTTCGCTGAACCTGCTATCATACATCTTTGGTATTCCCTCACCTAAGGATGATATTGATGGGAGCGAAGTGGCTAAGTGCTACTATGAACTGAACGATTTGAACCGGATTGTGATTTACTGTGAAAAGGATGTGTTAACAGTAGCGCAGCTTTTCCTGAGGTATAACGGTTTTCCAATTATTTCGCCCGAAAACGTAAGCCGCTCCGAGGTTTAACCCAAAAAACTCTTTAATGCCGAGATAAACATTTCTGGCTTTTCGGCATGCACCCAATGACCAGCCTCGGGAATGCTAACAACTTGGCAATTAGGGTAAATCTCCTTTAGCCTACCTGCCTGATAGGCAGGTATATAATTTGAATTCTCGCCACGGATGAACAGCACATTGGCCCCCAATGCCGATGTTTTGTCAACCTCAACACCCAGTAAAAGGTGTTCCAGGTTATTTTCAAGTGCATTGAGGTTTATTTGCCACTCAAATCCAAGGGACTTCCTTTTAAGGTTTTTTAGCAGAAAGTTTCTCAACCTCTCGTTGAGATTGTTTTGCTGCAATACCTTATCGGCATCCATACGTGAGGCTATTTCGTCAGGCCTCAAAGCCTTTAGGGCCTCAATAATTCGCATGTGCTCTGCATACGCTGATCGGAACCACTCATCCTCGGGGCTATAGCTCCACGGGGCAACATCAACCACAACCAGTTTTTCCACTTTGAATGGATACTGCGATTGGAAAAGCATTGCCACACGCCCCCCCATTGAGTGCCCCATCAGGTAGAAACTATCCAGTTTCAACTTATTGGTTAGCTCAAGCAAATCATTTACTAAATGCTGGTAGGTATGATCAGGTGAATGAGGGCTTTGCCCGTGGTTTCGCTGATCGGGGATTATGAGAGAGTAACTACTTTCAAGGTTTTTGGCTATGGAAATCCAGTTATCGGACAAGCCGTAAAGGCCATGTAGAATTACTAATGGCTTACCCTGTCCAAGCTGCCTGTAAAAGAGTTCCATTTAAAAGCGAAGCTGACGGAGGTACATCTGAATGGTATTTTCCAGCCCGTAGTACAGGGCATCACAAATAAGTGCATGCCCAATGGACACTTCGAGCAGGTTGGGAATATTTCGGGCAAAGTAGTTCAGGTTGTCGAGGTTAAGGTCGTGGCCTGCGTTCAATCCAAGGCCAACTTCCATAGCTGCTTCAGCAGCTTTTACAAATGGCTCAATAGCCTGTGCAGGATTTTCAGGGAAATGTGTAGCGTATGGCTCAGTATATAGCTCAATCCGATTTGTTCCGGTATCGGCAGCATGCTTAACCATCAGGGGATCCGCATTCACAAATATTGAAGTTCTGATACCATGCTCCTGAAAACGAGCAATAACTTTTTTAAGAAAGTCCTTGTTGGCAATAGTATCCCACCCGGTATTGGAGGTAAGGGCATTGGGTGGATCAGGTACTAGGGTAACCTGGTGTGGGGTAACACTAAGAACTAACTCTATGAACGATTCCGAAGGATACCCCTCAATGTTAAACTCGGTGGTAATTACCGGGCGAATATCGCGAACATCCTGATAACGGATATGGCGCTCATCGGGGCGAGGATGAACAGTAATCCCTTCGGCACCAAAACGTTCGCAATCAATGGCTGCTTTCAGCACATTTGGAATATTTCCACCCCGGGCATTGCGTAAGGTGGCAATTTTGTTTATATTTACACTTAAACGTGTCATTGCAATCAAATAAGTTTAACTTTGTACAAAAGTAATCGTTTTTTACAAGAAATATGGTAGCCAAGGACATGATTTCCGATGTTATTCCTCCACTCAAAACCTCCGATACCGGAATAACGGCTTTGAACTGGATGGATATTTTTAAGGTGTCGCACCTACCTATTGTAAACGATAAAGAATTCCTTGGCTTAATATCAGAGAGCGATATCTATGACCTCAACATGCCCGAGGAGCCCCTTGGTAACCATCAGCTTTCGCTTTTGCGACCATATGTAATTGAGGACCAACATGTTTTTGAGGTAATGGAGGTACTATCGCGCCTAAAGCTATCGTTAGTACCAGTACTCGATAGCTCAAAAAACTACTTGGGTGTAATAACCCTAATGGAACTTCTGCATTACTTTACGGAACTTTCAGCCCTCAGGCATAAGGGAAGCGTTATTGTTCTTGAGATGAACGTTAACGATTTTAGCTTGTCGCAAATTTGTCAGATTGTGGAGGGAAACGATGCAAAAATTCTTGCCGCTTATATTACCTCGCACCCAAACTCCACCCAAATGGAGCTAACGCTCAAACTTAATGTCACCGATGTTACCTCAATAAAGCAAACCTTTCAGCGTTATAACTATAACGTTCTGGGAGCATACATGAAGCAGGATGACGAAAGTGACTTGCTAAACGATAGGCTAAATTATCTATTCAAATTTTTGGACATATAAGCAAATGACCATAGCAGTATACGGGAAAAGAATAGATGCGGAATTTGCCGAGGCAACCCGAAATCTTTTTGCAGCACTCGAAAAATATCGGGTCAATGTTTTGATTTACCTTCCACTACTCGATTACATAAAATCAAACCTATCGTACACACCACATATCGGCGGCACGTTTATCACTACTCAGGATCTAAAGGAAACCGATGTAATGATTAGCCTTGGTGGCGACGGTACCTTTCTTGATTCTATAGCCCTAGTTCAGGATATGGGAATCCCCATTATGGGAATTAACTTAGGTAGGTTGGGCTTTTTGGCAACAACGTCAATCCCTGAAATTGACAATTCCATTGATCTGCTGATGGCGTCAAAGTACTCCATTGAGAAGCGAAGCATGCTCCAGCTTGTAAGCGACAGTAAACTTTTTGATCCATTCCCATACGCTCTCAACGATATGGTTATCCGTAACTCCGTTGCTGGACTACTCCATGTTAATACCTACATCAACGGCGATTATCTGAGCACATACTGGGCCGACGGGTTAATAATTGCAACACCTACAGGTTCAACAGCATACTCGCTCAGTGTTGGTGGCCCAATACTTACCCCAAACCTATCGGCGTTTGTACTTTCGGCAATTGCCCCTCACCATTTAACCGTCCGTCCCCTTGTAATTCCTGACGACAGCCTAATTGAACTTGAAGTGTCAGGGAGAGACGAAGAGCTGATAGTTTCCCTGGATTCAAGAAACATTAGAGTCCCACAACCCGTTAAACTTATGCTTAATAAAGCTCATTTCAATGCCAATGTCATCTGCTTAAAAGGAACAACCTTTTACAGAACCATTAGGAGCAAATTGCTATGGGGCATGGACAAAAGAAACTGACTGGTGGTTGAAACAAAATTGTATTTAATTCGTTTTAAATAGATAATAGTTAAACATTTACTATATTTGAATGCTGATATATATTTGCCATGCGAAGGGTTACATGTTTGATAGTGGGGTTATTGACAGGTTTGGTTCTGCATGCCCAAACCTGGAAACAAAATCGCATTGAGGTCTATTTAGGTTTGCCAGTTAACCACTATTTTGGAGATATTGGCAACTCCGCTAACACCAATGTTATTACCAGCATTAAGGATGTTAGGATTAGAGCCTTACGCGGCGGTTTTGGCGGGGGTATTGGTTTTAAGGTTAATCCATTTATATCGGCACAAGCAAGTTTAAATACGGGTTTCCTTGGTAATACCGACGATGGCTCATACTACAGCTCCCGGGATTACCGATTTTCTACTTTTTATTCCGAACTAACGTTAAAGGGAATTTACTACATTATTCCCGAGAGCAATCAGAATTACTATTACCGCATTATGGACCTCAGGGGAGGCTTACGCCATATCAATAAGCCATTTAGCCTTTACGTATTTGCAGGTGCCGGTGGTTTGTTTTTCAGTGCAACACCCAACGAAAAGCTACTATCCAGAACACCACCACCAGGATTTACTAAACCCGAGGTTG
>Ga0209506_1002368_pt1 | contig 16935 bp, 11 predicted proteins | sample AD_JPNHG2_MetaG_FD_184409 | JGI IMG/M metagenome (GOLD analysis project Ga0209506, IMG submission 184409) | Active sludge microbial communities of municipal wastewater-treating anaerobic digesters from Japan - AD_JPNHG2_MetaG (SPAdes) (version 2) | ecosystem: Engineered > Bioreactor > Anaerobic...
CGCTCGTGGAAGTAGTCCCACCCGTTGTATTCACTCCTGTCGGCGAAATCGGTGTCGTAATAGGCCTGCTGCACGTATTCGAGTCCGTGGGTACGACCACGCCAGTACGCCCACAACCCAGCATCGAACGGACCTTTCCTGACCTTCCTGCGTTTCTGCCATGCCGAATCCAGGTCGCGCCCTTCACGAACGTCTCCATTGTCATTCGTCAACGCGGCCGCTGCGGAGGCCGATTCCAGAAAGCCCTTTCGGAACTGCCGTTCGGCCTCGATGTAGACGGTCCGTTCTTGCGGGTCGTCGGGGTAGGGCCACAGGACGCCGTCACGGTCGATTTGGTTGTGGCTCATAATGTCAATTCCTCTGGACCTGCTGTTTGTGCCACTGGCGCAAGAGCCATGCGGTCAGGGCCTCGCTGCGCTGCTGCCGTTGCGGCGGGCTCGATTCGGACGGTTTAACGTGCAGGGTGAACTTTCCAATGTTCGCTTGCGGACTTTCGACAGAGACCATCCGACCTCCTATGGTATGGGGGTAAAAAGAATGGGATGGGGACCGCCGAAGGAGATCGAAGGCAGCCCCCATCCCGGACAACGGCCAAGAAGTTATGCGCCCTGGCTGCGGACTGCGGCTCGCGGGTCGCACATCGACGTCCCGAAGTCATGGTAGACACGCCACGAGACGGCAAGGCGATTGACGTCCTGATTGAGCCCGAAGAACTCCGTGGTCGGGTTCTGCTTGCCGTTGAGGAACGCCACGATCTGCGGGGCGTTGCTCGGCGCGGCGAACAGGAACCAGTGGAGCGTGGATGCGGTGTAGGGGAACTTGATGTCATTGCTCAATCGCGGCTCCACTTCCAGTTTGACCGCCCTGCGGAGTGAATTGCCCGTGGGACCATCGACCTGGGCCTGGATGTATTCGCTTTCCAAGAGCGCCCGGGCCAGCGTCTCCTGTTCCGGCCCGACCAGAAGCACCACGGGCTTGAGGTCGAGGTCGTTGCCTTCGGCATCCCGCTGGGTCCTCAGAAGCGTAATCGCATGGGAGAGACTATCGAAGTTCAGCAGGCTGTCGGTGCCGCTCAGGTAGTTCTTATTGTCGGCCGAGAAGAAATTGCCCGCATTTTCCAGCAGGACCTCATAGACCAGATCGCTGACCTTCCGCATGGCGGCCCGGCCCAGCGACATGGCGGTCTCGTTGAACAGGCCCAGGTCGTCGTTGATGATATCCCTGCGGTCGATGCTGAGCATCTTGCCGAAGGTGTCGACGGCGTACTGGATGGCCCATTCCTCTACGCCGCCGTGCTTGAATTCGCCGCCCGGAGCGATTCGTTGCAGTTGGCCCGTGAAGGTTGGGCGAACGCCGGTGTGGGTCTTGAAGTCGCCAACGCTGCGGATGGCACAGAACGCACGCCAGGTCGCCGGGGTCTCTCTGTAGGCGTCGAGCATGACCTTGTTGGCGACGTTGCCCAGGGCCGTCGGCAGTGAGTAGGTGCTCAAGGCCGCCTTGACCAGTTCCATACGGCCGCTGGGGATTGCCTGCCCGTCGGCATAAAGTGCCGCCCGGCACAGGTCGATCATACTGGTCGAACCCATGCGTTCGGCCTGGTCCATGGCGACCGGCCCCAGCACCTTCTCTCCGAGTGCGGCCATGCCCATGTGAAGCAGCAGGGCCGCCTCAATGACGGTATCGTTGGGGGCCTGTGAACTGCGGACGTAGACGGTTGGGGCCTTGGGCCGCGATGCCCGCAGGACCTCCAACTCCGTGCGGTCGGTATCCCAGCCCTCGTCGATGGCACGAGCGCGGATGTCATCGAAGCGGCTGCCGCAGATGGCGGCGATGTTGGCAATCCGCTCCTCCTCGGCCTTGTGGTCATCGGTTTTGACTTGTTCTTCTTCAACGGTGTTTGGCATAGAGCCTTCTCCTTTTTTCATTGCAGAAATGTTCACACACGTATCGGCATCACAGCCCAGCGCCGTAATACTGACCTCACGCAGCTTGCCGCGAACCACCAGGACCGCTCCGCTGTCGGGAACGGTCAGTTGCAGGCCGTTCAGTTCGAGCCTCTGGCCCGCCCGCAGACGGCGGGATTCAAGCACCTGAACGCCCACCGAGGCCTGCCACGGAAAGCCGTTCTTCGCAGCCGATACCACCTCGCGGGCCGCCTCGCTGTCGGCGCTGATCTGGCCCCGAACGATCAACTTGCCGCCCTCAATGGCCGCCAAACCGTGCCCGACCACGCCCGAACGTTTGGCGTCATGGTCGGCAAGGACGGCCACCTGACCCGTCTCCAAGCCATTGAGGTCGATACAGAGCAGTCCCCATCCGGGTACATTCATGAACCCGCCCGTATAGGCGAGGATTTCGAGGGTGGGTACTTTGCGGCTTGCTTCGACTTGTTCGGCTTGAGAGAAGGTGATGTCAGCGGTCAGGTGCAGGGTTTGGGGCTCCGTGGCCACAGGAGGCATTACTCGGCCTCCCGTGGCTGGAGCTTGGTATCGCCCGGATAGAACGCAATCCAGGCATAGTCATCCGGACTGTCACCGGGCTCGATTACGGTGACCAGTCCGGGCAGGTCAAACCCGAAGGTGAAACCCAGACCGTACCGGGCAGCGGCGACGCGATAGGCCTTGACCGCCTGACCAAACCGGATGTTGGAAACGAAGCAGAAGGCCGTCCATGGCGACCACTTGTCATGATCGTAGAGGTACTCGGCTGCGGCATCGATGTCGTCCTTGCTCCACATCTTGATGCCATCGGATTCCGGCATCCGTTCGGGATTGACAACGCCATCGGCGACAATGCTCTCAAGCGTCGCGGCATCGCACTTCAGGCCGCGGAGTTTCAGTTCCGCAATCGCCCCCTCGACGTGCTTGGGGTACTGCAGGGTGTGCCCCAGCCGGCTGCCGTTCGGCAGGGCGATCTCCGCTCCGGGCAGTAGGCCCATCAGGTTGTCAAAGTCCTCCCGCAGCCAATAGTGACGCCTCTTGTTACTTGGTGAATTCACGCACGTACTCCTTTCTGATAATTGAACGCTCTCGTTCGACCGTCCTGACGCTGACGGCCAATTCCTCGGCGATTTGCTTGTTCTCGTAACCGGCGTAGGCCAGTCGAAGTATCCGCTGCTGACGCAGGCTCAGGTGAGCAATGAAATCGTTGACTGCTGCTTCCTCGGCTGGGTTGGCACGTCGGTCCTGATGCATCTGAAGCAGGCTGACGGACTCCCCATCGTCCTTGACGGCCGAAGGCAGGGACGACTCGTTGACCGGCTGGCGATGCTGATGGAGGCAATACCGCGACCACCACGACTTGAGCCTGTCCCGCATCCGCACCTTGACGAATGCGATGTTCCGTGTCGCCTGCCAGTTCTGCAGGCCCGCAAGGGCTATTTCCTGGGCGGCGTCGTCGATGAGATGTGAATGGCGTGCAAGCCCTTTAGCGGCAAGCAGTTGTGTCGCCATTGCCTCGGCTGATTGATAGATTTGCTGAGTAACGATGGTCGCTGGTTCCATAGGAAAGGTCGCCCCTTAATATACAATCCGTACTAACCGGCGGTGACCCGCCACGAAAAATTCTGAAAAAATGGGAAGAATTCATATCAACAGTTAGGCTTCTCATTCGCTTATTTAAGGACTGGGGGGCCGATTTTTCGCGGACCGAGAAAATATTGTTGACGCATCTTGAATAATTGGGTAGTATTAGACTTAGAAAACTGAATACCTGAAAGTCCACTGGACTTTGGCGTTCTCGCTGAAACCGGCAAAGTTTTTTTCCAGAGACGCAAAGCCAGTGCCCCAAGCTGGGGCACTGCTGGCGTGTTCTGGAAGGGCCTTGCCGGGCCCCAGCGGGGCGCGTTTCGGCGGTGCTCCTTTTTTCGGGCTGGTTTCGAGACGAGATGTGCCGCATTGTCGTGGAGGTCGTAAAACGCAAACGGAACGTTTGTTTTGGGAAAGGAGAGAAGGATGCGGTATTCAACTTTGTGGTGTGTCGTGGCGGTATCGGTCATGTGCTGCGGGGAGTTTTGCGAGGCCAAGTCGGTGTTTGCCGTGGCCGGGCATGCCAACGGTAAGATTAAGGCCTATCGAATCAACGGGGACGAAATTGAATTTCAGGAGACGATACCCCATCCTCTTACCGACGCTACCGGCTTGTGCTTGTGGCCAACGGTAGATCGAATGTTTGTGACTTACGAGGGCAGCGGCGTCATATCATGGGCGAGCATCAAGAACCTCAACCGAGACCCGGAGACAGATGATTTTGACACGATGATCACCGGAGGGAATGGTCTGGGGGGAATGGCGGTTGATGAAGATGCCGGAGTAATGTACGTTTTGAGTCGCGGCACAGGTAAACTCTATGCTTTCTCTTATGACGGGCAGGCGAACACGTTAATTCCACAACCCTTGGGAGATACCACGGCCGAGGTGACGCTAACAAACGTCGGAACGGGTATGGATATCGCGCTCGATGAGGACGGCAGCAGCGTTATGGGATTGCCTTGTGGACGGCTTTACGTCTCGGACATGAACTCAGATGATGTGAGGTATTACAATACAATCACATGGAATTATGAAGGAAGCATTACCCTGGGCCATCCTGCCGTCGGCATCGGCCTCGACAGGTCTCGCGGATATCTTTATGGCGGTTTCTTTCCGGGTGGCGGCGGCCAGAATTACCTCATGCGTTATGACCTTGAGGGCGACCCGAACGACCCGAACACATACTTGGAGTACGATATGGAAGCGCCGGTAATGGATATCGCGGTCGATGAGGACACCGGCTACATCTATCTGACTACCTATCGATTGTATGATGGGCGAGTCGGGGCGGTCGAGGTCTACGATCCCACGGGTTGGGTAGCGAACGACGCCAATAGTCTGGTGCTGCTGGACATTGTTAACGATGCAGACTTCGGTGGAGACAATAATGGTCCGGCGGGGATTGCAGTTGGGCCAACATACAAAGCACCTCGGATGTTCGTCGAAAAGGTCGATGATGTTAATGAACTGAGCGAGAGCGTTTTGCCGACCGATGAGTTCACGTACTCGATCACAGTTCGCCCCGGCCCGCTGGACGAGACGAATGTAGTGGTGACGGACTTCCTGCCGTGGGGTGTGGATTTCGTGAGCGCTGATCCCAACGATGCCTATTACGACAGCGAGTCGCATGCCGTAGTCTGGGCCGTGGGGGATTTGCCTGGCTACGATCCGAATGAACCGGGCGATCCCAATGAGTACTTTGCCTTGACCGTTCGCGTCAACTATCTGGCCGAACCCCTTTCCGACCTCGAGAATATCGTGGTGGCAGAGAGCGACGAGGCGTACAAGGAGGCGAGGGAGTATACGCCCGTCGACTGCTTCGGGGGCGACGTGATTTTCGTGGACTGCTTCGCCACGGGGTCCGGGTCCGGAACGAGTTGGACCAACGCATATAACAAGTTGGAGGATGCACTCGCACGTGCTGGGGAGGGTTGCGGGGATGAGATTTGGGTAGCGCAGGGACTGTACTCGCCGGGTACGGATTACGATGACACGTTTGGGGTCCCGGCTGGCGTCAGCGTCTTGGGAGGCTTCTGCGGTACGGAGACAAATGTGACCGAACGTGACCTGTCGCGATACAAAACGATTCTGTCAGGCCAGAACGTTAATCAAGCCGTGGTGACGATGGGCTGGGGCGCCTCTCTCGATGGCTTGGTTATTGAGGAGGCCTATTGGTATGGCGTGAGCGGAACAGATGTGCCCTTCTCCGTACAGAACAGCATTGTCAAAGCCAATGGGCGCGACGGCATTTACTGCGAGGATGGGCGACTGACGGTCACTTGGAGCGAAGTGACCGATAACGGATGGCGTGGTATCTGGCTATCTTCGCAACAGCCTACGGCCAACCGCGAGCTGCGCGTTTTCAACAGTCGTGTTCATGGCAACCAATATGATGGAATTCGAGCGGTGGCATCCGCCATTGAAATACGCGATTCGCTGGTCTACGCCAATGGTCTGGGCGGGGACTATTACGGTATCAACGTGGGCGAGCCAATTGACGGTGGAATTATTCACAACAACACGGTCGCTCACAACTCTAAGGAAGGCATCCACTTTGCAGGAACGAACTTGCCGGACGTGCGCAATTGCATTTTGTGGGGCAATGCTGCCACCCAGCTTTCCGGTTTGGATGAAGATACGGTTTATTGGTGCTGCATTCAGGATTGCAACGATATCAACCAAGGCTACAATATCAATGACGACCCGCTGTTTGCATACTCACAGGAACCCTATGGCCTCTATCACCTGTCCGCCGATTCGCCGTGCATCGATGTCGGTGATCCAACGTACGTCGATCCGAACGGCACGGGCGAATGGGATATTGATGGTGACGACCGGATCATCAATGATTATGTGGACATTGGGGCTGACGAATTCTCGTGCGAGGCGTTGACCAACTCTATCGACTGGACGTTCGACGGAATTATCGACCCGGCCGAACTTGCCATCTTTGCGGCCGCGTGGCTCAGCAGCGACCCGAACGAGCCGGGAATAACGACCGATCCGAATTACATCGGCCAGCCGCAATACCGTGATCCCGAATGGTTTGTCAATTGGGATGGCCGGTGCGATCTGAATTCCGACTACTGGATTGACTTCGGCGACTGGGCGTATTTTGCTTACTACTGGCGATGGAGGGCCTGCTGGCGTGACTCCGGGTATGGCGTATGGGCACTCGGAGAAAGCGGACTCCTGCAAGGGGGCGGTCAGCTTGAAATGATGGCCTTGAGCCAACCGGTCGCGATGGCGGAAAGGGTTGAGGCATACCCCGCCGAGCCGACGGTCGAGGAGGAGTACGCCCAGGCCAAAGAGATTGTCGCATGGTTGGAGGACTTGTGGGCCAACGACGAGGAAGCTCGTGAGGTCATAGACAAGAAGGCGTGGAAGGAGTTCATGGACCAAATATATACGTGGGTTGCGAATGTAGAACAGGAACTGTAAGCAAGAGAACTTTTGTCATGGGAGGTGTAGTATGAAACGTTCAACAATGGTCTTTTTGATTGTGGTAACATGCGGTATGGCCGCGCAAGCCGGGTATGACTACGTGATCGAGAGCGGATATGGCTTGCCGCAATTAAACGGTTCAAAAACTCTGCTGATGACAGGAGGTGGGGGGGACGGCCTGATGATGACGGACCACAGTTTTGCCCGGATAGAAGGAACTTCGCCACTGCAAGAATTCTATGGCGGCATCTGGACGTTGCTTGTGGGCGGCGAGGCACATCTCGAATTTGCCGGTGGTGAAGTCCACCAGTTAGACCTCGGGACGTATGGGACAGCAGTTCTTTCTGGCGGGCGGATTGATCTGTTAAGCAGCAGGCAGAATGCGTGGAAATACGATGGCGACCCGCCAGTACTCGTGCCGAATCCCCATATTATGATTGTCTGCGAGTTGGATTCCGTCAACTACAACACACAAACCAAAATTCTAACGGGCAACTGGCTGGACAGTTCGCCTTTCAATATCCGGCTAATAGACGAAGCTGGCTATAGCCCAACGATTGATAACATCCAGTTCATCCCCGAACCGGCAACGCTGGTGCTGATGGGCTTCGGAGCTTTTCTCCTCCACCGAAGGCGTGCTTAATCGCCGCGAAGGGCCTCTGGGTAACCGGAGGCCCTTTTTCGCTATGAACTTGTAAGAGAGCGTGCGCTGCCCGACTACGGCCGGGACTCTTGAGGGTACTTTTAAGCGATTTGGCGGATTTGTCCGCGATGCCAGCCGAAGGTGAGTTTTTGTAGTTGGGTGGCGCACGGGTCCAACTCAGGCGGCAATCAGAACTACAAACTGGTGCCGTGGGAAAGCATTGCAGGTGCGGTCGGCCTGCTGACAGACGCTGCATGGGACCCGCGCGGCCCGTGTTACGGCCGTTTCGTGGCAGGGGATTTATCAGGTGACTGTGGCGTTGATCTCGTGGATGCGGGGATTGTTGCCCGGCAGTGGCCGGCGGTTGATCTGTTGGCGGCGGTGGCGGAACACTGGCTGGACGTGTATGTGTGGCCGGAGCCGAGTACGCAAAATTCTGTGCCGGCAGCTTCAGGGCATAAACGATTTGCATTCGAACGTTAAATCGAGATAATCGTATGTCGACACATGCCAACAACAGATATGAAAACGCGGGTTGTAACAATCGGGCCTGGGGATTTGGACGGCGAAGCGATCCGGGCTGCGGGGCGTCTGCTGGACTCCGGTCAGATTGTCGCATTTCCAACTGAGACGGTCTATGGGTTGGGCTGCGTTGCCGAACCTGGCCCGATTGCGAGGTTGGACGAGGTCAAGGGGCGGCCAACTGAAAAACGCTACACGCTGCATATCGGAGACAAGGAGCAGGTTTATCAGTACGTTCCGCGAATAGGGCCGCGGGCGCGCAAGCTGATCGAGCATGTATGGCCGGGACCGATTACCGTTGTTTTTTCATTGGACCGGCACGACCTCCAACGGCAAAAAGCGAAGCTCTCGCCGGGGGCGTTCAGCGTATTATATGGTGGCGGTACGATTGGTATCCGCTGTATTGACAACAGGATAGGACAGGCGTTACTTCGGCGGGCTGCCGGACCCGTTGTTGCCCCGAGCGCCAATCGGTCAGGTGAAAAGCCTGCGGTGACAGCCGAAGAGGTGTTGGCTGCTTATGGCGGCAAGATCGCGATGATTGTGTCGGGGCCGGACGAACAGAATATTTCCGGCCAAAGCAGCACAGTCGTGAAGGTCACCGATACGTCGGTCAGCGTTCTGAGGAAGGGCGCGGTAAGTCTGAAAGCGCTCGAAGAGATGTCCACAATAAAGGTGTTGTTCGTTTGTACCGGCAACACGTGCCGAAGCCCTATGGCGGCCGGTCTTTTTCGGAAATTGCTGTCCGAAAAACTGAACTGTGGTGTTGACGAACTGGAACGTGTGGGTTATATAGTATTATCTTGTGGGCTGGCATCGGGCGGGGGCGGCGTCGCGAGTCCGCACGCTATCGAAGTGTGTCGGGTGCTGGGCGCGGACATCAGCGGGCATCGCAGCCGACCGTTCGATTGCAAAGAGGCGCAGGAATGCGATTACATCTTCGGCATGACACGGCAGCATGTCGACGCGGTTGTGCGGTCCTGTCCGGAAACGGCTGACAAGTGTGTCCTGCTGGACGAAGCGGGCGACATTTCCGATCCAATCGGCGGAAACGTCGAAATGTATCGGTGGTGTGCCCAACAGATAGATAAGGCGTTGAGGAAGCGTTTAGGTGAGATCTGGGATGAAAATTGCGGTAGCAAATGACCATCGTGGAGCGAGCGCAATCGAGCAGGTAAAGGCAATCATCGCCGAGCTTAACCACGAGTGCCTTGATTTCAGCAACGATAACGAGCAGCCCGTGGATTATCCGGATATGGCGTATCTTGCTGCAAAGGCGGTCTCGGACAAAAAGGCCGACCGGGCAATTCTTGTGTGCGGCACAGGCATCGGCATGAGCATCACGGCCAATAAGGTCAAGGGAGTGCGAGCTGCGCTCTGTTACGACGAGCTGAACGCAAAGATCTCACGCAACCACAACGATGCCAACGTGTTGTGCCTTTCCGGGGACCTGCTTGGGACGACAGTACTTCGCAAAATCGTTGAGACCTGGCTGACAACGGAATTCAGCGGCGGGCGTCATCAGCGGCGGGTTAACAAGATCATGGCGATTGAGGAAGGGCGCGATCCCCGCGAAGTGTAGCAGCTTCGCGGCATTTTGCGTGAGGTTGCCGCCTAAGCCGATCGCACAAAATTCCTTGCAGTGTGTGCGGTGCACACGCGGGTTGCCGGTTTTTCAGTTCTTGGTCTCAACGGCCTCTTCAGGCAGCGGTTCTTTGGCCTTGTCGAGCTGTACTGCGGCCGAAAGCCGATCCGGAATCGTCGGTTTTTCGGGGACGGCTGGTTTTTCGCGCAGGACCTTCTGGGAGGGATCACCGATCGAACGCAGTTTCTTGTAGCGGTTTGCAAGGAGATTGTCGATTTTGGTGCGTTTGAGGTCGCGCAGTGTCTTCACAATGTACTGCTCGACGTTGTAGATCGTGTCGTGGACGTTACGATGCGCACCGCCAAGCGCCTCGGGGATGACGGCGTCAACGAGGCCAAGCTTCAGGAGGTGCTTTCCTGTGAGCTTAAGGGCCTCTGCCGCGGCCGGGGCCTGGGAGCCGTCGCGCCACAGGATGGCGGCACAGCCTTCGGGGGAGATCACTGAGTAGTAAGCGTATTCGAGAATGGCGAGCCGGTCGGCGACACCGATGCCGAGGGCGCCGCCCGAGCCGCCCTCACCGATGACAATGGAGATGATCGGAACCCTGAGGCGGCTCATTTCCATGAGGTTGACGGCAATTGCCTGCGCCTGGCCGCGCTCTTCGGCGCCGATGCCCGGAAAGGCCCCGGGCGTATCGATCAGTGTGATGACGGGCAGGCCGAACTTCTCGGCGAGTTTCATCTTGGCCAGGGCCTTGCGGTAGCCTTCGGGATTGGGGCAGCCGAAGTTGCAGGCGATCTTTTCCTTGGTGTCGCGGCCCTTTTCCTGGCCGACTATAAGGACACGTTCGCGGCCGATCTGGCCCAGCGCGGTGACGATCGCACGGTCATCCCCGAAGCAGCGGTCGCCGTGGAGCTCCCGGACATCCTTGAACATGTAGTTGAGATAATCCCGCAGCAGGGGGCGCTGAGGGTGGCGCGAAACCTGTACGATCTGCCAGGGGGTTAGATTGGCGTAGAGTCTCTTGAGCTCATTGGTTTCCTCCCGCTGCAGGCGGCGGATCTCCGCGGAAGTATCTATACCATCTTTGGCCGCAATGCGTTTAAGCTCTTCGATCTGGCGGTCCAGTTGGGCTATTTTATCTTCAAAAGGCAGGTATTGCAGCCCATTGGTAACTGTTTCGTTATTGGCCATGTTATATAACCTTGTCGTCTTGAGCGGCGTCCATACCAAAAAAAATTCTGTTCACCGCGGTGAATCAGAAAATAGCCATCCCCAGCCGCATCCCTCGGCCTCGATGGTCCGGAACGGCAGCATACTATCAGTTTTGCGGCGCAAATGAAAGAAAAAAATTGACATACGTAGTGGGGTGAGATACCCTCTGAGGGTTATTCCGCTCAAGGCAAGAAATCGTGTAAGGTCTTTCTCGTGAAGAAGTTACGTCAAATAAGCGTCATCGGTCTGGGGCTTCTGGGCTCAAGTGTAACACTGACGATTTCGCGGTCGCTGGCCGGAGTGAAGACGGTAGGGTACAGCCACCGGGGGGTGACGCGGGAGAAGGCCCGCCAGTTGGGCGTTGTCGACGAAGTGTGCGACGACATTGAAACATGCGTGCGTGAGGCGGACATGGTGATCCTGGCTACGCCGGTCTGCACGTTCGAGGGGATCTTTCGCGAGATTGCCCCGGCCCTGCCGGACGGGGCCATTGTAACCGACGTCGGGTCGGTCAAAGTGCTGCCGCACCGCTGGGCGGAACGGACACTGAGCCGGAAAATTTACTACGTTGGCTCGCATCCGATTGCGGGGTCAGAGAAGCGAGGCGTGGAATTTGGCCGGGACGATCTGTTCGCCAATTCCCGCTGCATTGTGACGAAAAGTGGGCGTACGAACGCCGCGGCATTAGGGCGGGTTCGGCGATTCTGGCAGGATCTGGGGTGCTCTGTGAATGTGATGACACCTGCCGAGCATGACCGGATCTTCGGGCGGGTGAGCCATGTGCCGCATGTGACGGCGGTGGCACTGGTGAATGCCGGCGATTCGGAGGAGTTGAAGTACGCCGGCAAGGGATTCATCGATACGTCACGGGTGGCCTCTGGGCCGGCGAACGTCTGGACGGATATCCTGATGACGAATGCAGAAAACATCAGCAGGGGCATCGATGCCGTGATCAGGGAGTTGAACCGCATACAGCGTGCCGTATTGAACAAGGATGCCAAGGCCGTCGAACGTATTCTTTCTGAGGCCGGCGCCAAGCGGGCGGCCCTGATCAAGTACAAGGTGAAGAACAAGGAATTGTTATGAGGCGGCGGACTGCCGCAATCAGGAATCGAAGATGGCCAGGCGGGCCGTGCCCCTCTGGGGCGATTTGATGTTTTTGGAATAAAGGATTGTCGTGAAAGAGTGGCGTTTTGAGATATCCAGTCGGAGCGGTTTCGCCGACGTGGTTGGCCAGGGGGTGCTTGAGGACATTCGAGAATTGGGCATTCGTTCGGTCGAGTCGGTGCACTCGGCGCGGGTATACCTGATTGAGGCGGACTTCGATGCGGCGTTTGCAAAACGCGTTGTCGAGGAATTACTGACCGACACGGTATGCCAGGATTACTACATTGGCCGAAGCAGTGCACCGGCCGGTCCAATGGAGGCGACGATTATCGAAGTGCACCTCAAGAGCGGCGTAACGGACCCTGTCGCCCAATCTGTGGCGATGGCGATAGCGGACATGGGCGGGCGGGTGCAGAGTGTACGAACCGCGCGCAAGTATATCCTGCTGGGGCATGTAACGGATGCGCAGCGAGATTTGATCGCGCGGCGGGTGTTGGCCAACGACTGTATCGAGGAGGTGGTGTACGGCACCGACGCAGAGCCGCCAAGCCCGCATACCCGCCCATATGAATTGCAGATAGTAGAGATTCCCATTACGGGGTTGGACTCCGATGGTCTGATGGAGGTGAGTCGCCAACGCGATCTGTTTCTGGATTTGACAGAGATGCAGACGATCCAGAAGTACTACCGGGGCCTGAAGCGCGAGCCGACGGACGTGGAACTGGAGACGCTTGCGCAGACATGGAGCGAGCACTGCGTTCACAAGACGCTTCGCAGCAGCGTGGAGCTGGATTGCGACGGCAAGCAAATTCGCTTCGACAACCTTCTGAAGGAGACGGTGTTCAAGGCCACGCAGGAGCTGAATAAGGACTGGTGTATTTCGGTGTTTACCGACAATGCCGGTGTGGTGGCGTTCGACGAAGAGGATGCGGTGTGCTTCAAGGTTGAGACGCACAACCATCCGTCGGCACTGGATCCTTACGGCGGGGCGGCGACGGGAATCGGCGGGGTGTTGCGGGATCCGATGGGCACGGGCCTGGGTGCAAAGCCCATCGCCAACACGGACGTGTTCTGTTTCGGTAATCCGGACAAGAAGCTTGACGAGATACCGAAGGGCGTGCTGCACCCGCGGCGGATTATGAAGGGCGTGGTTGCGGGCGTGCGGGACTATGGTAACCGTATGGGAGTTCCGACGGTCAATGGGGCGATCTACTTTGACGATCGGTACATGGCCAACCCTTTGGTGTTCTGCGGCAACGTGGGGCTGATACCCTACGACAAGTGTTTTAAGCATCCGCAGGCAGGCAATCTGATCATGGTTGTCGGCGGGCGAACCGGGCGCGATGGTATTCACGGCGCGACGTTCTCCAGCGGACAGATGACGCACGAGCACGAGAACATCTTTTCGCACGCTGTGCAGATCGGCAACCCCATCGTTGAAAAGAAGATGCTTGACACGCTTCTGCAGGCGCGGGATGCGGGCCTTTATGAGGCGATTACCGATTGCGGGGCCGGAGGCTTGAGCAGCGCGGTGGGAGAGATGGGCGAGAAACTGGGGGCGGAGGTCGATCTCGAGAAGGTGCCGCTGAAGTATGCGGGGCTCAGTTATACGGAGATCTGGATCAGCGAGGCACAGGAGCGGATGGTTATCGCTGTGCGGCCCGAGAATCTGGAGGCGATCAGCAGGCTGTTTGCGGCCGAGGACGTGGAGGCGACCGTGATCGGGCGGTTCACGGGCGACCGCAAGCTGACGCTTCGGTACGAAGGGCAGGTGGTGGGGCAGCTCGATATGGAGTTCCTGCACGAAGGGATATGCCGCTATTCGCGAAAGGCGGTATGGAAGCCGCCGGCGGCCAGCGAGCCGGTGATCGCCGCCAAGGACAATTACAACGACGACCTGCGTGCAATCCTGTCATCGTACAATGTGGCAAGCAAGGAGTGGGTAATACGCCAGTACGATCATGAGGTGCAGGGCGGCAGTGTCATCAAGCCGCTGGTGGGGGCGCACAACGACGGGCCGAGCGATGCAGCGGTGATCCGGCCGAAGCTGGGTTCGCAGCGGGGGCTGGCGATCAGTTGCGGGATGAACCCCCTGTATGGGGATATCGATCCGTACTGGATGGCGTATTCGGCGATCGATGAGGCGATTCGAAACATCGTGGCGGTGGGCGCCAGGCCGGACCGCATCGCACTTTTGGACAATTTCTGCTGGGGCGACTGCCGCAAGCCGGAGACCTTTGGTGCGCTGGTTCGGGCGGCGCAGGCGTGTCTTGACGGCGCAATGGCGTTCGGAACACCGTTCATTTCGGGTAAAGATTCGCTCAACAACGAGTTCTTGTGCGACGATGGGACGACAATCGCCATTCCATCGACGCTGCTGATCAGTGCAATCAGTATTGTGGACGACGTGAATACGTGCGTGACAATGGATGTGAAAAAAGCCGGCAACCTGATTTTTGTTGTTGGGCTGACGCGCAACGAGTTGGGCGGGTCGCATTACTACAAGATACACGGCTGCCGCGGGGCAAACGTTCCGAAGGTGGATGCCGCCGTGGCCGCTGAGACCGCCGCGCGGATGCACCGGGCGATTCAGCATGGCCTGATCGTGAGCTGTCACGACTGCTCGGAAGGAGGGTTGGCAGTGGCGCTTGCCGAGATGGCCTTTGCAGGCGACCTGGGGATCGAAGCGGACCTTCGCGGGCTGCCTTGCGATGCGGATTGCGTAAGCACCGCCAGCCGGTTGTTCAGCGAGAGCAACTCGCGTTACGTGGTGGAGGTCGAGCCGGACATGTACGATTCATTTGCCCGGCTGATGCTCAATCTGCCGTTCGGCCAGTTGGGTACGGTGGTGGAGGACAAGCGGCTGGTAATCCGGACGGGTGATGGCTCGCCGGTGATCAGTGCGGATCTGGAAGGCCTCAGGGAGGCGTGGCGCAAACCGTTGATGTGGGGTTGAGGGATCGAAGGCCAATGGAAAAGGTAAGAGCAATCGTACTGCGTGCGGCGGGCATCAACTGCGATGTCGAGACGGAATTTGCCTTGAGGCTGGCCGGGGCAGAGGCCCAGCGGGTACATATCAACCGGATCATTGAGTCGCCGGATACACTGGAGCGGTATCAAATTCTTGTGGTGCCGGGCGGGTTCAGTTACGGTGATGACGTGGCGGCGGGCAAGATCCTGGCGAATCAGATTGTGCATCATCTGGCCGATGCCATGCGGAAGTTTATTGCCGACGGCAAACTGGTGTTGGGTATCTGCAACGGATTTCAGGTGCTGGTCAAGGCGCAGATACTGCCCGGCTTTGCGGACGCGGCGGCGCGGGAGCCGACACAGCAGCAGGTGAGTATTACGTACAATGACAGCGGTAAATACGAGGACCGCTGGGTATACCTTGAGCCGGTTTCGCAGCGTTGCGTGTTTGTCGAGCCGGGGCGGCGGATCTATCTGCCGGTGGCACACGGTGAGGGCAAGGTCGTGACAAGGGACAAGAACATTCTGGACCGGCTGGAGGCCGAGGGACACGTTGCCTTTCGCTATGTGGATCGTGACGGACAGGTGGGAGCGTTTCCGATTAATCCCAATGGGTCCGTCAATGCGATTGCGGGCCTGACGGACAGCACGGGTCGCGTGCTGGGTCTCATGCCGCACCCCGAACGGTTCGTGCATCGCACGCAGCACCCCCACTGGACACGCCTGGCGGAAACGAATGGAGCCTACGGCATGACTCTGTTCAACAATGCCGTGCAATTCGTGAAACAGAATCTGTGAGACATTTTGACACATTCCTTTATCGCAACTGAAAGGAACCGACGGGCAGTATGATCAGGATCAACGAAAATTTTCTGAAGCTTCAGGCGGGTTACCTGTTCCCCGAAATCGGCAGAAGGGTCGCCGCGTACGCCGCACAGCATCCGGAGGCGCGGATCATCAGGCTTGGTATCGGGGATGTGACGGAGCCGCTTCCGCCGGCGATCATTGAGGCGATGCACAAGGCGGTGGAGGAGATGGCTTCCGGCGAGACGTTTCGCGGCTATGGACCGGAACAGGGCTACGAATTTCTTCGGCGCGCGATCATCGACAACGACTTTGCCCCGCGCGGTGTTTCACTGGAGGCCGACGAGGTTTTCATCAGCGACGGTTCCAAGTGCGATACCGGAAACTTCCAGGAGATCTTCGGGCTGGATAACGTCGTCGCCGTGGCAGACCCGGTATACCCTGTCTATGTCGATACGAATGTTATGGCCGGCCGGACCGGCCAAGCCCAGGAGAAGGGCCGGTACGGCGGCATCGTTTACATGCCGTGCATACCGGAAAACGGTTTTGTACCGGAGCTGCCAAAGCAGCCGGTGGACATGATTTACCTGTGCTACCCGAACAACCCGACGGGCGCGGTTGCCACGCGGGAACAGTTGGCCAGGTGGGTTGCATACGCCAGGGAGAACATGGCCATTATCCTCTTTGATGCGGCGTATGAGGCCTTTATCAGAGATCCGGAGATTCCGCATTCGATCTATGAGATCGATGGCGCCAAGGAGGTGGCGGTGGAGTTTCGCAGTTTCTCAAAAACGGCGGGCTTTACGGGGGTGCGTTGTGCGCTGACAGTCGTTCCCAAGGCACTGCACGCCTACAAAGCCGACGGCGAGGCGGTGGCGGTTCATCCGCTTTGGGCGAGGCGGCACTCGACGAAGTTCAACGGGGCAAGTTACATTTCGCAGGCGGCGGCCGCGGCGGTCTACACGGCGGCGGGCCAGGCGCAGGTGCGTTCTATTATCAACATTTACATGGCTAATGCCGCGATGATCCGCGAGGCGCTGACTTCTCTCGGCTACGAAGTATACGGTGGAGTCAACGCGCCTTACGTGTGGCTGAAGACGCCGGGCGGCATGGGC
>Ga0209506_1002380_pt1 | contig 16862 bp, 16 predicted proteins | sample AD_JPNHG2_MetaG_FD_184409 | JGI IMG/M metagenome (GOLD analysis project Ga0209506, IMG submission 184409) | Active sludge microbial communities of municipal wastewater-treating anaerobic digesters from Japan - AD_JPNHG2_MetaG (SPAdes) (version 2) | ecosystem: Engineered > Bioreactor > Anaerobic...
CCAACCGAATGCTCGTCAATTGCTGTCGTTTCCATACGCGCATGCAAGTTTTTCAGGCTAAAGCCCTGATCAATTAGAAGCGCCTTTTGTTTGTGACGAATGTAAGTGCAGTTACCTTTACTGCCACTGCCGAGGTTGCAAAAGATCATAGTTTACCTGTTCGTCCACGGGTAGTCAGAGGAATATTAGCCAGACATTGGGGACATTCATCCGGCTTGTAGGCTGGGATATCCAATGTAATCAAGGAATGAAACGGAAAACCGAAATTAATTTTTCCACCGCTACGGTCTATCAATACGCCGATTCCCAGAATATAACCTCCGTATTTAGTAGCTAAATCAATTAACTCCAAAAGTGAACCGCCGGTGGTAACGACGTCATCAACGATTACGACGCGCTCGCCATTGGCAATATTAAATCCACGTCGCAGAACCAATTCGTTATTTTCTCTTTCGGCGAAAATACTGCGCGTGCTCAAAGCCCGGCCAACGCTGTGGCTGATAATGATGCCGCCGGTTGCGGCTCCCAAGACGACATTTGGTCTCAAGTTTTCAAAATTCTTGGCGATGCCCCTACAAAGCTTATCGCAAAGTAAAGGATATTGTAAAATCTTAAACTTCTCAACGTAGGTGGCACTATGTAAGCCGGAGGTTAGTAAAAAATGACCACTCAGAATGGCGCCGCTTTCCTTAAGTATATTTAAATAGTAATTCTCGTCTTTTTTCATCTAAAACCTAAATTTTAAATTTTTCTTGATAATAAGCGGCTGTTTCGGCGACATTCTCCGGAAATTTACCTTTATCTGGAAATAAAACTGCCCGAGAAACATTAATCAAGCCAACGCCGCAAGTTCGGCAGACCTGAACAGCCGCCGCGATTTCGCCACCTTGAGCGCCAACTCCCGGTATGAGAAACGGCAAATTGGGAAATTTTTGACGTACGCTCAGGAGTTGCTCCGGTTTAGTGGCGCCCATTACTAGCCCGAGATTCCGACGCTGGTTTAATTGCTGAACAATTTCAGCCACTTTAAGATATAAATGCTGATTACCGCCAAAATCCTGAATTTCACGACCGGAAGGATTGGAGGTAACACATAGAACAAAAGCGCCGTGTGAATCATCGGCAATAAACGGCAAAATGCTTTCGGTACCAAGATAGGGACTGAGAGTAACTGCGTGGAAAGGTAATGCTTCGAACAGGGCTTTAGCGTAGAATTTGGCGCTGTTACCGATGTCACCGCGTTTAGCATCGCCGATTAGCAGAATATTTTGCGGTACCGCGCCAAGCAATTTCTCGAGCATTTGCCAGCCACGCGAGCCCCACATTTCGAAAAACGCCAAGTTGAATTTATAAGCCGGTGTATAAGCGCCTGTGGCGGCGATTATTTCCTTAACAAAATGATAGATGCCGTCCACATTAGCCGCAAAACCGGAGGGCAGTTTACCCGGATCAGGATCAATCCCAATGCATAAAAAAGTCTGCTTCTCGGTGAGGCACTCGTGGAATTTCTTGATAAATTGCATAACGCAAAAAATTACGTTTTTTTGTGAGATTAAACAATATAAGAGAAGTGTCGAAATTTAGTGTTCAATAGAAATTATAATTGAAGATCGGTGGTAATTACCCAGCGTAAATCAAAACGAGGCTCTGATTGCGGAGGATGCGATACCCATAACGGGAGATGCATACCAACTTTGAGTATGTCCAACAATTCCAGTTCGACACCTAATCCGGCATCGAAGTGAGTCTGTTTCCAATCAATGGCACTAAATGATTCCGGTAATATACCGCTATCGAGAAAAATAAAGCAATCGAACATCGCCGCCCCAGCGAGGGCAAGATTACGACGCAATTCGGTGTTGCTGGTGAGCATTTTATAGCTCTTCAGAGATTGATCGCCATAACCGCGCATATCGCCCTCACCCTGAGCTAACCGATAAGACTCAAAACTCTGGTTTTCGAGAACATTTTTACCGAACAAATAAAAATATTCCTGCTTAGGGACATTGCCATGGGCATTGCCGTAGAAAAGCCGTTGATAAAGCCAGATGCGGTGATTTAAACGCATCTTGACTTGACCATCGAGAGTTAATTTGTCAAAACTAAAATGGTTATCGTCAACCGGTAGTCCATATACGAATTTGGCATGAACAATGTGTCGGATGTTACCCCAGTTATGGAAATTGACATAGTCCAGATAGGGTTTTAAACTTTGTCCGGTTTCCCACTTATTGGCGTTTAAGAACTCCAGGCTACGAACCTTCTGGTAATCTAATCCCAAGTTCAGTTTCTGATAGCCTTGAACTCGATTGAATCCCCAGTATTTAACATCTCCCAGATAGATTTCGGTAGAAATTTTACCCTCCATCAAGTCGAAATAATCGCGCCAGCGCAGATAAATACGTGGCTTTAATAAAAATGCCAGCAAAGATGTGCTGTAACTTAAATCATATCCGAAAGTCTTGCTTTTATAACCATAATTTAAACCGAAAGACCATTCGTCTAAACTTTGAGCCGGAAATAAAGGCCGCATATTGATCCAGTAACGGCCACGTAGTTTAACCCCAAAACGCATAATGTCTCTATTATTGAAATCGAAAGTCGGATAATAAAAGATTTGATACGAATCAATACTCGGCAACCCGACTAAAAATTTAAAAACTACCGAACGAGGATACTGATTATTAAGGCGATTGGAGTCCCAGATTTGCCGGTTGGGATCAAGCACAATTCTGGTAATCGGTTTATCTGTAACCAAAGTTAGAGTATCGAATGTTCCAGTTCCCGGCTGTATTCTATGATTGTAGACATTGCCGCTTCGGTCAAAGGCATTTACTTCAAGCGGAAGATAATTCAACGACGGTTGTTTGATAATCACATCGGTTATATGTTCGCGATCATTTGTTTGCGACCGAATGACTTTTTGAATTTTTAAATCCGTCGGTTGTTCTAAATGCAGAAAATTTTGGTAGAGAGCAATGAATTCATATCCGGATTTTTCCTCAGCTATTTTAAAAAATACTTGCGGATCAATGCTATCGGATTGAATAAAAGCCTGATATTGAGCCAGAACATGGCCGAAAAGACTATCACCGAGCACATAATGGCTCATTTCAACTAATTTTTGACTTTTTAAAAAACGGGTTTGAGTGTTGATAAATATAGTATTTGCCCTCTCGTTGGAAGCCCGCGCCGGATGGAGAATATTTTCTTTTTCCAACCCAGATGTAAAAACATTAAAGACTTTGGTATTAAATGAAATTAATTGGTTATCAGACAGTTTATAGTTCTGCTGTAGAAATTCGTAACGATTGTTTAGGTAATCGTTCGCCAGAAATCCAGCTAGACCATCACTAATCGAGACACTAAGATCATTTTCGGATTCCACATTAAAACCCAGGTATTGATGAGCGATTTCTCGTGCTAATATATACAAACTTAAATAATCGAGTTTAGCTGCCTCAGTCAATATTGTTTTATCAATTAATATCAGACGAGAAGTTGTGAAACCGCCAGGGATGACCGTCGGATAAATCGTTAATTGCTGATTCATTCCGGGCAAATATTTGGCATAATAATCTACTATGTCATTTATTATCTCAAGAGCGATCTTATCCTTGGATTTATCGTTGGCTGAAAACCGGCTAATAAATTTTACTTCGTTATGTGGTCGAGAGCGAATAGTCGAAACCTTCAGCCTATCATTGAGAATGAATCCAATATCCTGAAGATACTCGGAATGAAATATAACAGTATTTTTACCATTATGACTAACAACCGAATCAATTTGAAGTGAACCAGCCGGCTGGAAATAATCCGGCAGGGTGAATCTAACAGAATAATTGGCAAATTCGAGGGGTGTGCGCTCCAGCTCATTAAGCCCAGTAATCTGCCATCTACCTCGACGATATTCTGCAATTCGGGGGTAAAAGTGAATCAGGCAATACAATTTTTCCGAATAAGTTGAACAGAGTTTGCTTTTCCCGGGTGGTATTATAGTCGTGAACTGAATGATTAATTCGACTGAGTCACCGGGTTGGAGAGATTCAGGTAAAATTACAGCCGGATTGACTGATTCCGGTTGCATTACCGAAACCGGTTTGGCATTTATCGTAATTGATGCAATGTTGATAGATGCCGGTGCTTCAATTTGAGTTTCATATTTCTGAAAACTGCGTAAATCATGACTGTGAAAGGCATTTGCGCGAACAAACAAATAAATTGTATCCAGCGCAATTGGAGCATGATTAATGAAAGCAATCTTCTCGTGTCCCGATAAAGTGTTTTCAATGGGATTGAATTCTAAATCGAGATCATACTTCAATCCATTTTGCCGGGCAAAGGCAAAACTGGTAAATATAAATGAAAATGCCAACCATAGAGAAATTCTTAAGGTAATATGATTTTTTAAGTTAGCGGTCAATTTTCTCAATATAAAAGAAATACATTTCATCAGGAACTTAACTTAAAATTAAGTCAGGATACAATCAAGCTTAGCGAATCGAATGATGCCTGCTATTTTGTTTGATTCTCCAGAAAATCTTAAATTAACCCGCTTTTTTCAGCCCCAATAGCTCAAATGGTAGAGCAGCGGACTCTTAATCCGTTGGTTCAAGGTTCGAGTCCTTGTTGGGGTACAAAACCAATTTCCGACGACAAAACCTGTTTTTATTCCGCCTTTTTGTCATTCATTTTAATCATTACAGCCTATTAAAAAAGCCCAAATTTTAGCATATTTCACGGTAAGAAACCGGATACCGAACTGGATACCGATTATATTTATCGGAATCGAATATGGAAGGTATCCTGGGATGTCACCGGAAACCGGACTGGTTACTGATCTGGAAACAGGATCAGGATAATTTGTACCTTATCCGAACCGGAACTCATTCGGATTTATATTGACGTGTTATTTGACAAAATAAGCCGGATAGGTTCGCAACCGAAAAGCAAATAGCCGGGCGATTGTCCCGGCTTCTTTGTTTACGCCTGCGTGAATTATGATGACTATTAATACCAGTAAACGACTTCGATTCCTGGATTGCTTTCAACGGTTTTTCCATAATCGAAAACCAAAAAAGGGCGGTCGGGTAGGATATACTAGCTTGCACCCGATTGTCAAATATTATTTTAGATATTTCTAATTGATAAATAAAAGAAAATACGCTAATATTAAACAGATGGGAAATTTCTTTAAAATATGTCTTAATTAGGAAAAATGGGAGATTGAAAATGCGTAATATTTCACTGACAATCTTAACCTTAGTAATATTTTTTTCTTCTGTGTTTTCCCAAGACTTTTCTGACATAATTTCAAGTGGAACGCCCGAAGAAGTAGAAAAAGCAATCAAAGCCGGTGCGAATGTCAATGAGAGAACTCCTAAGGGTACTACTCCCCTGATGGCAGCTGCTTATGCCAACACAAATCCTGAAGTTATTGATGTTTTAATCAAAGCCGGTGCGAATGTCAATGAGAGAACTCCTGAGGGTATTACTCCCCTGATGATTGCTGTTATGAGAAATCAAAATCCTGAGGTTGTTAAAGCTTTAATAAAAGCTGGCGCGGATGTCAATGAGAGAACTCCTAAGGGTTTTACTCCCCTTATGTTAGCTGCTAATGCCAACACAAATCCTGAAGTTATTGATGCTTTAATCAAAGCCGGTGCGAATGTCAATGAGAGAGATCCTACGGGTATTACTCCCCTGATGTTAGCTGCTTATCATAACACAAATCCCGAAGTTATTGATGCTTTAATAAAAGCCGGTGCGAATGTCAATGAGAGAACTCCTGAGGGTGGTACTCCCCTGATGGCAGCTGCTATTGCTAACACAAATCCTGAGATTATTGATGCTTTAATAAAAGCCGGTGCGAATGTCAATGAGAGAACTCCTACGGGTGCTACTCCCCTGATGTTCGCTGCTTATGCCAACACAAATCCTGAAGTTATTACAATACTTTTAAAATCTGGTGCCGATAAAATATTAAAAAGCAACGAAGGAAAGACCGCCTTTGATTATGCGAGAGATAATGAAAGTATGAAGGGTACTGCACAATACTGGGAATTAAAAGTGACGAAGTAAGAATTCAAAGATTATTTTTCAAAAAACATAAATACTCTTGATCCAATTGAAGGAATATGGACAGTCAGTATTGAATTCAAAAAGTACTTTGGGGCAGAATTAACAGCCTCTAATTTTGACCAAAATATATTTAAAATAGCTGTAACTAAGAATGAAGATAAATATGATTGCCATGTATTTGAAACCGATGGCCAGTATCCAAGGATTGAAGAGCGTATTTGAAAAGAATTAATCATCACAACGTAACATAGACATCGCTAGGTGTTCGATATATTTATGATGATGAAAAACAGATTAAACTAAAAACAGCAGAAATTATTGTCGAAAAAAAGCCATGGCGAAAAGATTCCACGCGGATTCCAAAGAATAAGATTGTTAGAGTTCAAGTGGAATATGGAGAAATTCAAATCGGCAGACTTATTAAATCCGCAGGTGGGCGGTGGAATCGAGAGAAAAAAGTCTGGGAATTACCATACGGAGAGGCGATTGCACTGGGGCTTGACAAGAGGATTATAAATGTTTAAAATATGGTGGTTTTTAAAAGGGTGATAAGGAGTTGGATGAAATATGAAAGTAAAAATCGGGAACAGCCAATAAGGTTAAGAAAGGTTTCTATATGTAGAAACCATGAAAGAAGCAAATGATGCAAGATAAACATATGTTATGCCGAAAGGAGAAATTAAATTGAGTGCATCTGAACAGATAATTTCCAAGCAGATTGAATGGGCAAAAAACAAAGGTCTGCAACTCGTCGGAAGTGCTGGACAGCGAGGTCGCAAAGTCTATACAACCAAAATTGCAGACAATCTATTCAAACCGCTCAACATAGAAACAAAAAAGGAACTTGAGGCTGGCGATGGTGGAGAATTAAATGGCAAAATGGATCGGCCCGCTAAGATTCAAGCCCTTCATTCATCCTCGGCACTCGGAATCAATGTGTTTGATTACTGGCGTGAATCAACAGACATATCCATTATCACCGCCTCGTGCGGGCTTTCTCGTGCAGATCGTGAATTGGCTGGTGAAATACAATTTGAGCAAAAGTTTTCAATTGATAACCGTTTCCAATATTCTCCTAATCTTGACGTTGTTATTATTCCTCAGTCCGGCAAATATAGAGTGCTTGCAATAGAATGCAAATTTACGGAAGCCTACTCTTCTCGTGCCCACGGCGGTATTGACCAGAAATATTTCACAAATGAAGAAGTCTGGCAGAAATTATCGGAGACGCAGCGCCTTGCGAAAAAGCTATCCCCCAATGACAATCGTTTTCAACACCTCCATGCGGCACAACTAATAAAACACATTCTTGGATTGAACCGCAGATTTGGGCATTCACACTATCGTTTTCTTTATCTGTGGTACGACGCTCTGGGCGAACCCGGATATGTTCATCGAAAAGAAGTGGAGGAGTTTGCAGATGTGGTTCGCTCCGATGGCGTTGTCTTCCATGAAACAACCTATCAAGATGTGATTATTCGTCTTGGTAAATACCGAGAGGGGCATGGGGAGTATGTCAAATATCTTACAAATCGTTACCTTTGAAACACATGAGGATTGGCATAACAACAGCATGCATCGGACGACTATACGCCGCCGCTGATGCTGGGCGTTATGTGATAGATATAAAATGTGATACTAATGGCATTCTGGAATAAGATTAAAAAAATAAATAATAAATCTAATCACGATATGAGTGATATAGAAGAAACTGTTGTTGATGCCATCATAAAAGTTTGCTATGCATACGAAACAAAATCATATATAGAATCACTTGAAAATATAGTATCTAATAGTTTAACGATTGACGAAAAAAAAGCACTTGATCCAGTACTTTCATGTTTAAGTTTGGGAGTTGCTGTACGATATTTAAGAAATAAATATGAAAATAGATCCGAGATAATTATTAAAAAGATACTTAATCGACTTCACACTGCAGTTTTGTCAGTGACTGATTCATCTGAAGATATAGCTGATTTATATGTTGAACTTGTTAGTAACTATTCACATGTTTTAGATTATGATTCGGTTGATGTCATAGACTATGCGATGGGCGTTTGTGAAAATGTTTTTGAGCCAGTCCAACACTTGTTCGATCACCTAAAGCCTACTCCGTCCGTCGCTTCATTTATACTCATATTTATTACTGGGTTTGGTTCAAAGATAAACGTCCTTATAAAAAAAGCTGAGGAAAAATATCAGTATATTCCAAGTGATAAATAGAAGTGGCACATAACCATTGGCTGGAGATAACGCCTGGAGCTCTGGGATGATTTTGGATTTTGGTGATTTTATGAGGGAGAATATGAAAATCAGAGCGACATCACTTCGAGCCCCGGCGTATCTCAGCCCGGATCGTTAGATTATAAATACCTGATGATAAAATGAATAAAATGAGGATTTCCAAGCCATTAAATTATTATTTAGATATTAATAAAAATATTGATGGGACATATTCTTTGTACGATTGGGGTGAAATTAATAAACCAAGAATCTATTTTACCAATCAGTATGGTAAAAAGCTTTTGCAATTGATTCTAAAAGATGAAGCAATAAAATCTTCGAGTATTAATTATGCTCAGATAAATATTTTACCCTATTCAACCAAACATTATATTGCGTTCAATAATGATTCCCCTGTAATCGAAAAGAAAAAAATATATAATGATTTTAAAATTACATATCATGGAGAAAATGTTGATAATATTGCAAAAATACATATTAAAACTGAAATGAAGGAGAAATTAGTATATAAAACAATTATTGAGAATATTTGTTGTTTAGGGGAGAATTTACCTAGAATTGTACCGATATTTTCTTTTTTTCCAGGATACCTAATAAATAAGAAATCTGATGAAGTAATAAAGAAAAATGCGCATAATTATAGAATAGAAACTGGTGAGTCGATCCGATTAGATATTTATTTTTCAGGGAAAAATTTTAATTTTCAATCATATGCGAAATCAATGTATTCGTTTCAAATGTTCTTTGTGCCTGAATATTTAATTGCTCACTATAATCATCCTTTAATTCCATCAAGGATAATTCGACCTATAAAAGGATATATTTCATCAGAATATGGTATATGGATTAGATGCTCCCGATGCTCTCATAAAGGCAACCCATATTTCCAATTTTATGACAATAAAAACTATTATTCGAATTTTCTAAATAGAAATATGGCTTATCAAGATGATAAAGGGAATTTAACTTGGACTACCGGCTTAGATGTTGAAAATAATATGAAAAAAGAAGGGATAATTTAATCTAACCACTGCCTGGGGATAACGCGGTGAGCTATTCGACGAATTTGAGATTTCAGACTTTACATAAGAACTTCGAAAGTCAAAAAGGTACGGCTCCGAATCACCGCGTATTTCAGCGTTGTCCGTTAGCAATTATTCTGTTAATACAAGGAGGTACTGATGATTGATGGTCTAGAAAATGCAAAAGAAATACATAATATACTTCTCGATTATATTCAAATACATAATGATATTTTTTCAGTAAGAATATTTAGAAATATAGATTTTAATAATTACTCTAAAAGATTAAGTGCTCATATTAATAGATTGAATGAAATTATACCTATACTTGATAAAGAGAAAGAATTCGATAATTTATTAAAAAAGTATACAGAGGCATTATGTGATACTATATCACTTCTAATTACGATTTGTAATAAGCTTCATAACAAAAGTCAAGGGAAAACAGGATTATATAACTGGTGGCAATATAGAAAGGATTACTCAATATACTTAAAATCAGTAAAAATATATAAAGCTATAGGGAATCAAGTTAATAGTTATATCAATAACTCTAATTTTTCTCAATACAATCTTGAACATACTAATGAACAAAATATTTTAATTACATCTGATGAAATAATAAAATTGCTAGTAACAAATGTCGCTAATATGAAAGCGAATAAATTTCTTATTGAATGCAAGAATAAAGGTATGCGACAGACTCCATTCAAAAATCTTGATTTAGATGGTAATCTTCCACCATTCGACATTGGCTATCATTTAAAATTTAATCCTGATGGAAAAGAAGAAGCCCTTTTTGAGATACTACAAAAAGATGGTTATGTACTCCAGGCCGGTTATCAATTTATTACTTTTAATGCATAAAATAGGTGTCAGCGACTTAGACAAATATTAAAATCTTATTACGGTATTGAGTATCCTATGAATATCGGAAATATAGAAATTTATAATTATGGAAATAAGGATACTATGGCATACATTTCTTATGCTAAGATTGCAGGGAAAAATTTGATAACCGTGAGAGTAGGGAATAAGCGATTTGAAAATGAATGGTAGATGCTAACAATGGTATTCAGCCAACCGAAAAAGACGTTCGATGATTTTGAGATTTGATACTTTGTAAGATGTTTACTAAAAACCAGTCGTCTTACTTCGTCAATTTTTCGGTGGCTGATACCTGTCCGTTAGATTAAAAATGATAAAATAGAAGGTCTAATTCTAAATGCGTTTACATTTCTGTCTCAAGCGGAGCCGTGAAATTATATGGTCAGGAAGATGTTTATGGTGTAGCAAACCTTTTAAAAAAACATGAACTATAGAAAAATACGGTTTCGTGGTCTCGGATTTGATTTTATATGGTATATTAAATATGAGGTCACGACGATACAATACCCCGTATGCCTTAAACACTTTATTCTGGCCAATATTTTACGACCATTGAGACTTCTATTTGGTTCAGCTATTGCAGTGAACATATTGTTTTATTTTCTGATACAGTGGCTATTTATAGGAACATATATTATATTTCTTTTGTCGATTGCAGGATTTTTCTATTATAGGAAAAAAGGTTTAATAATACATACTATTGATAGTGAATATATTTACCTATCAATACCAGATGGAAAATATGCCGAAGATTTCGGATTTCTTAATGGTTGTACTACACTTAAAGGATGTATATTTACTCAGGATTGAATGGTAAATTTTAATTAACGATCTAAGAAGTTGATCTGTAAATTAGAGTTTAATAACGGAGAATATAGTATCTAATCAATAATAGTTTCTGAATTCGTTATAAATAATTCGGCGCCACTCTCTCATGATTTATCTATTTTTTGCCAAAATATTAATTTTTTTCAGGTTCTGGTTCAAAATCTCAACCGATTCTGATGAGATTGAGGTTTCCGTATAGATTTGAGATATCAGAGCCGGATTATTTCTTAAGCGCTTATAATCCGTTTCTCGTCCAGTTATTATATTTCCCAGTGCTTCCTTAATACCCATACCAATTAAAATTTGATGATTACCTTCCCGAAAATAACACGATGGACGATTATATCTTTTCGGGAAAAGCGCTAGGATAAAACCGCCATATTCAGGGAAATATTTTAGCATAATGTTCAAACGCGGCTCATTTTCCCTGATTCCGAGCGCCGGTATCAGACTGCCGTAATCCGGGACGTTTTTAATTCCTTTGATATTTTGGCTGACGTCCTTTAAAAGTATTAAATAATGATCGAAAAATTTAAGTAGAGCTTCAGCATTTTTCGTGACTACAATATGGACAGGTCGCAGAAAGTTTTCAATATAAAATACCTCCAGCGCCACCGATTTCAGAAGTTTTTTGAGATGAGCCTGACCAACCGATTGCCCGGCTAATAATTTTTGGATTTGGATTTCGCCAATTAGTTTATCTTTATAACCGGCTTGAAAATGGAAATGGGAGCTCGATGCACCGGCTAATATTCCATTAAAGTAAATCGAAAAATGGTACAGGGCGCGGGAAATTTGTATCATATCATTAAATCGCCCCGTTATCAACTGCTTTTCATGCTTTAGGGCGGCTATGGTTAAATCACCGGGATAAGTGATTCCGGGATTGGTTAGGATAATAAATTCTTGTTCATTGCCGACTTTAATTATTATCCCACGCTGTCTCCGATCGAGTTTACATAGTTCACAAGTTTTTTTGATTGTATCTGTGTTTTCGCCAAATGAACTGGAGACAAGACTCGGCCGACGAGTTTTATTCAGCATCACATGGACTGGAATCGTTTTTACGTTTAATTCCGTTACCGCTACCTGACTATAAATCTGCATATTTTTAATGAGCTTGGGATAACCTTTTTCGGGATCGTTTTGATGGAGGATGAGAGCTTCCGCTCTATAATTGTCGTCAACTTTTTCTAACTTGATATCCAACTGCTGTAAATAAACCGCCAGTTCTTCATCACGTAAAAATCTTTTAGTAACATTCATTCTTTAAAGACCTTGTTCTTTTCTATGAACCATTCTTATTAGCCTATTTTTTAAATAATCTGATGGTAAGCTACGCATTTGTGATTTCAGAGGCAATTATTAGAAAGTCTTAGTGAAATAATCAAGAATTTTTATGTTTACTAAACTTAAAATAGGTGTTAACGATTTAAACGAAAGAGGGTAATAATGAGCGGCAATAGCTTTTTTTGCAATTTCAGTTTGGTTAGCTGAAATGATAGAAAATTATCTTTTTACCTTGGTCTCCGGAATAATTATGCTGATAACAACTATTACGGCTCTTATTCGTCTCAGTTATCGCAACTTAGCCATTAGTCATAATTATCTACTGGGATTTATAGCGGTGATAATTTTAATTATGGCAACTATCTTTAAGGAACATTAAAGAATTACAGCGGATTACGGCGATGTCAAATTAATTGGTGATTTGGGATAAAATATCAATAACTAATATTCAAAATTTCAATCATAAATAATCTTTTGGTATTAGTCAAAATATCCTTGCGGAGAGGGAGGGATTTGAACCCCCGTCTCGATAAGTCGAGAAACGGTTTTCAAGACCGCCGCATTCAACCACTCTGCCACCTCTCCAAATAGCGGCGTTAATTTAATATTTTTAGCGAAGTTTCCTCAAAATATTTTCAGATAGATAACACTTATTTTACCAATAAACCAAACATAATTAAAAAGATACTATATTTTGGGATTATTTAATATTCCAGGACTTGTAGGGATTTTTTATCAAATTGGAATTGAAGTAACGCGGATCGCCGGTCACCTCAGCTCCCACCCAGTCCGGCTTAATAAATGATTGGTTTTCGGCGGCGAGTTCAATCTCAGCGATTACTAATCCGGCATTATCTCCCAGAAATTCATCCACTTCCCAGATAAATCCGCTATGCTTAACTCGATACCGGATTTTGTCTAAAATGGGCTTTTCGCAGATATTTTCGAGAATTTGTTCAGCATCTTGCATAGGAATTTCGTATTCAAACTCTGGTCGCACGGCGCCAACGTTTATGCCCTTAATTGTTAAAAATGCCTGTTGGCCGACTGTTCGAACCCGTACCACTCGCTCTTTGGCTGTGCTGAGATAACCCTGACGATAACGGACACCGTTGCCAGAAGTACGATAATCATTGGCAATTACTAGAAATTTTCTTTCTATTTCTATTCCCATATTAGTGTTGCTTCATTTTTTTCAAAGCCTTGATGTAATTGGTATTGGGCAGGTTATTCAGTTCGAGCAATTTTAGTACTTTTTGCACATTTTGCGGTTTTTCGCTTTCAACGGCAATGGTCTTAACTGTTTGATTGCCAACCTGCAATTCGGATAATTCGACTTCAGCCCCTTCGAGAGTGTAACACCTTCGCTTCTTTTTAACATCTACCAAACTTAGTTTCGGATTGGATGCGACGATTTCATTTAAAAATTGATGATGAGTATAATGATCACGCATAGCCAGCGGCTTACGAACATGTAAAGTGCGCAGTACAAGACGTACGATTTCAAAACTAAGTGGAAATGAAGCCTTTAGAACTGGTTTCCATAATTCTAAGCCATCGGGATTAGTTTGTTCGATAATCTTAATATCCATCAACGAATTGCGGATTTTGCAATTTTCATTGGAATTTTTTGATAAAATGTAAATTTCATCACTCTCCTTAATGGTATTGTATGGTAGTGAACTCAAAAATTTTTCCGCTTTGGGGAATTCCGATCCGAAAGTGCGCCATTCCCATCTTGGAATTACTCTGTTATTAATTTGGTTAGCGATATTTTTCTGAATTGAATCTTTCATAGGCATTCTGGTTTATGGCTTACAATTTGTTTGATTAATGCGAATAAATAGATGGGTATCAAAAAGAGATAGACTTGGATTTATTATTCCTGATTTTATGATTTTGTCGGTCACTTGAAGGTGATCGGCATATAAATTGGGTTTTTTCGATTTTGAAGTTTTTACTCTTCCAGGCAGTGACTTTATCACCGAATTATACTTCCTATTTTTCAGCCAAATTCATAAACAATCAAATTTAGATATTAAGGATTTTACCTGCCAAAAAAATAGTTCTGATAAATATTTTTCAGAGGTAAATCTAAGTTTTTTCAGAGAGATATTTTGGCAGATTTTTGCGATTTTAGTTTGATGGGGACAATTTGGAACCCTGGCAACCATTTTTGAGGAATTCATCGAAACTGATTCCAGTTTTATAACATTCCTGATGGACAAATTTCAATAGATTAAGGAAAAGGTCTTTTTCGATGTAGCCGGGAATTACTTCGATTACTTCCATTTCTGGGGTAATAAAAGCAATCGACGGAAAACCAGTCACTTGAAATGCTCTGGTCAATTGACGGGGGGTATAAGTTTTACCTTGGAAAACCAACTTTTCCTTGTCATTTTCGGCGTTGATCCGAATTGGAACAAAATTTTCAAATAAATATTTATTTACGGTTGGCACCGAGAAAGTCTTTTGATCCATAACTTTGCACCAGCCACACCAGTCAGTATAGAAGTCGAGTACGATGTGCTTATTCTCTTTTTTAGCCAGAGCAATACCTTCGTTAAAACTATACCATTCTTTCCCAGCCGAAAATAGGCTGGAAGTCAAAAATAGAATCAAAATTACCGGCACCCATTTATTTTTCATTTTATCTCCATTTTTTGTTATTTTGATAACCAATTTCGGTATTGGTTGCATAGATTTTATAAAATCAAATTAATAAAAAATATAGGAAAAGTATTTGTCCAAGAAAATTGGTACAACTCGCACTTTTAGCGTTTTAGGTCTCAATATTAAATAATGCTGTCGCCCTTTCGAATATACCGAGTGTATAGGCGATCGTCAATCCATAATTCGTAACTGGAACACCCGCTTGTTTACAATACCAGATGCGCGACAGGACTTCCCTCCTATTCAGCATACAACTACCACATTGAATCACTAGCTTATATTTACTCAAATCCTCTGGGAAATCGTGTCCCTGGTAGTGAGTAAAGTTCAATTGTCCACCGACATACTGATTTAACCAGCGGGGAATTTTTACGCGACCAATATCGTCAGTTATGGGATGATGCGTACAGGCTTCAGCAATTAAAATTTCATCGCCGGGTTTGAGTTTGTCAATCGTTCGAGTTCCAGCAATATATTCAGCCAAATCGCCTTTGTAACGGGCAAATAATATTGAAAAAGATGTTAATGGTATATCTGCTGGTGTTTCGGTGGCAACCTTCAGAAAAGCTTGCGAATCGGTCACCACAATAGCCGGTGGTTGCTTTAAATTATTTAATACTGAAGTTAGTTCATTTTCTTTAATAACAATGCAACCAGCATTATTATCCAAAAGGTCACGAATCGTCTGAACCTGCGGTAAGATTAAACGCCCTTTGGGCGCTTCCTGATCAATCGGCACAACTAACACAGCCATTTCACCAGGCTTAACCAAATCCCCAATAATCCCGATGGAATTAAAGTAATCGGCCGGAGTAATATCAATCAAAATTTTATGCAAATCCAGCACGCCGAAACCATCAGTTGCGCTGGTATTAATAAAAGGAATATTTTGCTGTTTTAAATATGCCTGCAGATTTTCAGAAGGCTGTGATAGATCAGATTTATTGAAAGCAACTACCGTCGGAATTTGCCGATTTTGCAATTCCTTCAGCAAATCATCTTCATATTTATTCCAATTTTTCCCTTCGGCGACGATAATCCCGAGATCTACTCGTTCCAATATTTTCCGCGTGCGCGCAATACGCTGTCCGCCGAGTGAACCTTCATCGTCCACGCCGGCAGTATCAATAAAAAGCACCGGACCAAGCGGTGGTAATTCCATTGGCTTTTCGACTGGATCGGTGGTAGTTCCAGCCACATCGGAGACAATTGAGACATATTGACTTGTCAGCGCATTCATCAAAGACGACTTACCGACATTGCGACGACCGAAAATTCCGATTTGGAGACGATTGCTTTTGGGGGTGCTTTGCATATTTTCAATTCCGCCAGACTTTGGAAATGAAATGACATTTTGGACTACTGTGTTCTGCAGTCATTTTCGATTTCTGTTAGGATTTGGGTTAGTGCTGTAAAAATCTCATTCATTTTGTCAGGATTAATTTGGTCGTTTTGTTTATAGAAAATTCCATATCGCGAAGTCAATTGGCGATGCTGAGGAGCAAATTCAAGGTTCCGGTCACCGGCTACATACGACCAGCGTTTGCCATAAATTTTACAAAAGTTGACTTGTAAGCCATATTCTTTTTCCAATATTCCGGCAATTGCGTTTAGTTTATCCAGTAGGTTAGTCTGGCTTGTGGCTGATTGTAAAATTTCTTTAGATATAGACATCACGTTCGCCGCTGGCAACTTGCTGATAGAGTCTCTCGAAAGTTTCCAGCATTCGCCCTTTCTGGAAAAACGGCATCGCTTTAATTTCCTCGATTTCTTTTTGAATCAATCGTTCGCCAACCGTTTTAGTTTCAGGCGAGGCGTAATCGTCAAGGTATTCAC
>Ga0209506_1002387_pt1 | contig 16845 bp, 12 predicted proteins | sample AD_JPNHG2_MetaG_FD_184409 | JGI IMG/M metagenome (GOLD analysis project Ga0209506, IMG submission 184409) | Active sludge microbial communities of municipal wastewater-treating anaerobic digesters from Japan - AD_JPNHG2_MetaG (SPAdes) (version 2) | ecosystem: Engineered > Bioreactor > Anaerobic...
CGAGCCTACCGCGTGCTGCGCAACGCCCCCAAGGCCCTCGAAAAGAAGCAGCAGGCCATCGAGAACATCCGCCGCATCGGCGGCGCCAAGGTCGTCATGATGACCCTCGCCGCCCGCGGCTTCAACGACCACGAGTTCGCCGACCTCTTCCAGTTCTGCCACGACCGCCGCGACGCCATCCGCGCCATCTACTTCATGCCCCTCGCCCACACGTGGGACACCGCGCACTTCCCCTACGTGCCCGAGCGCACGACCACCGAGGACCTCGAGCAGCTCGTCGCCGACGTGTTCCCCGACGACAAGGTGGAGTTCCTCCCCGCCGGGTTCCTCGGCCGCATCAAGCACCTTCTCGCCGCCCTGCGGGTCAAGCCGCTGCCCTTCCTCGGCGCGCACCCCAACTGCGAGAGCATGTACATGCTCGTCTCCGACGGCGCCCGCTTCTGGCCCATCAGCCACTACCTCAAGGGCAGCCTCTTCGACCTCGCCCGCGACCTGGCCGCCTGCGACGAACGCCTCGCCCGCAAGATGCCCCCCGACCGCAAGCCCGTCGGCTTCCGCCGCTTCTGGCTCCAGACTCGCGCCTTTCTGGCCATGGCCCGCCTCACCTGGCGCCACGCGCGCAAGGACCGCGTGTTCAAGGGCAAGAGCGCGGCAGGCCGCTTCCTCCACGCCCTCGCCTTGCCCTTCGGCTTCATACTCGGGCGGCGCACCCGCGACCTCATGGCCCGCCACACCAACGTCCAGGGCAGCTTCCAGCTCGTCATTCTGCCCTTCGAGGACATGGGCAACATCGAGACCGATCGCCTCGAGCAATGCCCCACCGCCTTCGCCTACTACGACCCCGTCGAGGGCCAGGCCCGCTGCGTGCCCACCTGCGCCTGGGGCCTGCACAAGACCGCCACCATGCGGAAGATCGCCGAGTACTATGCAGGCAAAGAGCCCGCTCGGCCCGCCCCCCTCGCCCTCACCGGCCGGGCGGCGCACTGAGCGCCCCGGCCCGCGGCTGCGGCTTCTCCTCCCACGGCCACTGGTGCGTGGCCCTGCCGTCGTCCTGCGCCAGGTCCGCCCCGAACCAGCCGAGCAGGAAGTCTATGAAGTCCATGTAGCGCATGTTGAACAGCACGCCCACATACCCGAGATGGAGGTAGTTGGTCCACGCGGGCACGTAGGCGGCGTTGCCGTAGGGACCGATCAGCGCGGCCAGGGGGCCGACGCCCTGGTGGTTGAGGGTGGCCGGCTTGCGCACGTCGTACTGGTGCCACGCCGTCTCCTCCTCGCCCCAAAGAAGCAGGCCCGTGCAGTGATGGTAGTGCGAGGTCATGCCTGCCACGCCGCCGCCGATGCCGGCCACGTAGCCGTCCACGCAGCTCCAGCCGATCGGCAGCAGGATCGGGGTGTTCGAGTAGAGGGCGAAGCCCGGCTCGTTCGACCACGTGAGGCCCACGTCCAGCATGTCCACCGCATCCTCGGCGCGGTGCTGGAGGTAGGTGCAGCCCTGGGACAGGATGAGCAGGCCGAACGCGAGCGCGGCCTTTGGCGCGGTCATGGAGGGCTCCTGCACACGGGTCGCCCGGCCCGGGAGAACGGGAGCTGCCGCCTTGGCGCAAGACCGCGTCGCACCCGCTTGTTGTGCGGGCTTCAGCCTGCATCCCCTCGAATACGGGCTGAAGCCCGCACTACGAACGGGATGCGCGTGGGCCTTGCCTCACGGTCTGCTCTGGAGCGCAGGCCGCTCTCCGGCCCCGGCGCTATCTTCGCCTCGGCTGTTCGAGGAACTGGCGGCGCATGTCCTCGAACTCGAACGCCGCGTCGGCGGCTTCCTCATACGTTTGGTCGGGCCACTTGCCCAGCAGCACGCCGTCGTCGCCGCACAGGTCAATGCCCGCGAAGCCCAGCACGAAGTCCAGCGCCTCGAAGTAGTTCAGGTTCCCCACGAAGCCCACGTGAACCACGTGGAGGTAGTGCCGTCATGACGGCACGGGACCGGGCCGGCCCTGCGGCGCGATGAAGAGGCCCGCCAGCCCAACATCCTGGCAGTGAACCGTGGACATGTCCTTGAGGTCGAACTGCTGCCAGCCGAGCTCCTCGTAGCCCCACACGAGCATGCCGGCGGCGGCGAGGTAAAAGGGCGTGGAGCCCCACGTGCCCGCGCCCAGGCCGAAAAACTGCCCGCCGCCGAGGCCGAAGAAGCGGCCATCCACGTAGGCCACCCCCGCCGGCGTCAGCGACGCGAAGGCGCCGTAGATGGCGAAGCAGGGCTCGGGGCTCACCGTCACCCCCACATCCGCCACCTCCAGCAGGTCCTGCGCCCGATCCTGGAGGTAGAGCCCGACGAAATGGAGGGGATTCCTCGAGCGCTCGGCGAGCGAGGTGCAGCCGGCCGCGGCCCCCGCCGCAACCAGCAACGCCGCCGCCCGCGACGCCACGGCCACTCTCTGCATAGGGTCTCCTGCCGGCCCGGCGTCCACCTTATACCACGCGGCCGGCGATGAGTCAACACAAGGGTGCGCGAGGTCCAAGCGACGTCCCACCCCGGGCCGCAGCCGCGCTAGGAGCCTGTCCAAGAATCCGCGTGGGCTGCGTTGCCGGCGCCAGCGGGGCGGATGCAAGGCGCGGCTCCGCAGGCGATGCTACGGAGCGCATCGCTGAGGAGACGCAACGCGGCAGACGCCCAGCTGCCGCCGCAACCCGAAGGGACGCCGCGACTTCTGGCCGCAGGCGTTGTCGCACGTCGTCAGCGATGCTCTCCGTTGTGCATCGCCTCCTCCGTGCTCCTGGCCTGCGGCCAGAATCGCTGGCGTCGCAGTCCCACGCGGATTCTTGGACAGGCTCCTAGACCCCGCGGGCGTCTCCCCTCTGCTGTGCAATGGCAATGCCCACCGAACTTGGCTATTCCGGGATCGCAGAAAATCGTCCAGGATGCTATAACATCAGGCATGCCAGTGTGTTATGCCGTGGGGAGAATCCGCCAGTTTGCGCCCATTTCCGCGCGCATCGGCCTGCGTTGGCATGGCGCAGCTTCCGGAGCTATAATAGAGCATCCAAGGCAGAACCGTGCCGCAGGCACAGGGGGACCAGGCAATGCGAACCGTTGCGGTGCTTATGGCGGGCGCGATATCCCTGGGGGTGGGGGCCGAAGCTCAGGCGGGCACCTTCGGCTCGAAGAAGCTCGACAACTGCCCGGTCATCAAGTACGTGCTGAAGAACTGCAAGCTGGCCAGGAAGAGCGGAGTCAAGCAGGCGCTCGATGCGCTGAAGAAGGCCAATAAGTCCAAGACGACCGGGAAGGCGAAGGCTTCCAAGAAGGCCGGGAAATGAGCTGGGCAACTCGCCCCGATCCCCTGCCAGTTGCTTCGGTGACACCTCGGGGGCTCTCGTAGCGGCAAGCGTCCCGCTTGCCAGCCGGAGGGCCTTCCCTGCTCCATGTCCATCGCGGAGGAGCCGCAACGCAGCAGACGCCCCGCTGCCGCCGCAACCCGAAGGGAAGCCGCGACTTATGGCCCCGAGCTGTGTCGCTCGTCGTCAACGATGCTCTCCACTGCATCGCCTCCTCCTCGCTCCTTGCTCGCGGCCAGAATTCGGGCTCTTCGGGGTTCGGCGATCTTGCCTCGACTGGCCGGCGCAGGGGGTTGGCACGCTGTCCCATTGCGGACCTGGTGGTTCCTGGGGAGGGCTCCGCCGAATGCCTGGCTGGCGCAGCCTGTCCATGCTGTATCAACCCTGTGAGGAGGGAAGTGATACAGCATGGGCAGAAAGGCGAGGATTGGCGGTTCTCGCCGTTCCGGTCATCCCCGCTCATCTGCGGGATGAGCAAGTATGGTACTGGAGCAGCCGGAGGACGTAAGGGATTGCGGTATAGAGGGTTATGGGGAAACGTCGCCGGCGCCGCAGCCCCCGTCCCACGCTCTCCGGCGACTGCCACGTCAGGCGCGCCAAACCCTGATGAGCCGCGGTTTGAGACCCGCCCGCGGGTGGACAGCGAGATCCGGCGTTCGGTCGTCCGCGCTCAGTAGGGCTTGCATTTTGCCGGCGTTCGGAGATAATGCCGTCGGTTGGCGAGGATGAGGCGAGTTACCCACAATGCCATTGCACCGCACTGACGAACGCGGCGAGGGATTGGGCATAGCCTTTGTTCAACAGGTTATCCACAACGCGTCTACAGCGTGCTGGAACATCCTCCATTACCAATTGATGGGAAATGACTTACGGCGAATGCGCCCGTTATCGGTCGTTCGCCCTGCCTGTTTTTCCTGTGTATTCACAGCCGATGTGGCCATGCTCAGTTTGCAGCGCCGCCGGCGCTGCGGGGGTATTCCACACGTTACCCACACCGGAGCGCCCGGCAGTGAGGGCTCCTGTCGTGAGGTGCGTAACGCCTGAAGGGGTCAACTGATATGGGCTTGGACTTGGTGCTGAGAGGCGGCCTGATCGTGGACGGCACTGGGGGGGCGCCGTTTGTCGGCGATCTGGCGGTTCGGGGTGAACGCATCGAGGCCATAGGGCCACTGGCGGCTGTGCCGGCGGCGCAATGGCTCGATGTGCGCGGGCTGGTGGTGGCCCCGGGTTTCATTGACATCCATGCTCATGGCGATTTGTACCCGCTCCTGTGCCCGGAGGCGCCAGGGCGACTGCACGACGGCGTGACCACGGAGGTCATCGGCAACTGCGGCGAGTCGCCCTTTCCGCAGTCGCCCGCCATGCTGGCAGAACGCGCTGAGAGTGCGCGCCGACACGGGATCGCGATTGACTGGGACACGTTCGATGCGTATGCGGCACGGCACGACTCGATCGGCTGCGGCATCAACCGAGTAGCGCTTGTGGGCCACGGCAACGTGCGGCAGGCGGTGATGGGCGAGGAGGACAGGGCGGCGTCGCCCGACGAACTGGCCGCCATGTGCCGCGAGGTGGAGAAGGCGCTGGATGCAGGGGCGTTCGGCATCTCCACCGGTCTCTACTACACGCCCGGGATGTTCGCGCGCGCCGGCGAGATTGACGCCCTGTGCGCGATCGTCGCTCGGCGCGGCGGCCTGTACGCGTCGCACATCCGCAACGAGGGTGATGCCATCGAAGAGGCCATCGAGGAGTTCACAGGCGTCGGGAGGCGGACAGGCGTTCGTCTGCAACTCTCTCACGTCAAGGTGTCCGGTCGGGCGAACTGGCCGAAGGCCGACCGTGTGATCGAGCGCCTTCAGGCGCTCCGAGCATCCGGGCTCGACCTGGCTTGCGACCGGTACCCCTACATTGCATCGTCAACGAGCCTCTCGTCGCAGTTGCCCGGCTGGGCGCGCGAGGGTGGCCGCGCGCCGATGTTGGAGCGCATTTCGGCGCCGGGCACTCGCGCGAAGCTGGTCGAGGCGCTGGTGGCCGACTTCCCGTCGGACGAGGCCTGGGCGGCGCTGCGCATCGCCGATGCGGCCTGCGACCAGTGGCGCGCAGCCGAGGGGCGATCGATTTTGGAGATTGCCGCGGGCTCGGGCCGCGAGCCCGCAGAGATGGTGCTGGACCTGCTGAGCGCGAGCGAGGGCCGCGCGAGCATCGTGCATTTCACCATGTGCGAGGAAAACCTTGTTAAGTGGCTCAAGCTGCCGTTTGTCGCCATCGGGTCCGATAGCTCGTCGAGGGCGATTGACGGGCCAACGTCCGTCGGCAAGCCGCATCCGCGCAGCTATGGCACGTGCGCGCGCGTGCTCGGGCGCTACGTGCGCGAGAAGGGCGTGCTCTCGCTGCCCGAGGGCGTGCGGCGCCTGACCGGCCTGCCGGCGAGCCGGCTCGGGCTCAAGCGACGCGGGCTGCTGCGGCCGGGTGCCGTCGCCGATATCACGGTGTTCGACCCCAACGAGGTCGCCGACCGCGCGACGTACGAGGTGCCGCAGCAGTATTCGGTCGGGGTTCGACACGTCCTGGTGAATGGGGCGCTGGCGGTCAAGGACGGCGAACTTACCGGTACCCGCAACGGGCGCTTCCTGCGCAAGGGGGCCGAATGACGCACCCAAGGATCGGGCTCAATTGCGACATCTCCGCCGCACATGGCACTGAGGTGGCCAAGGTCAACTGGGCATACGTCTCCGGGGTCGTCGCCGCGGGGGGCGTTCCCGTGCTCCTTGCTCCCGTGGATGAGATGCGGATTGCTTCGATGCTGGACGTCCTGGATGGCCTCGTGTTGACGGGAGGACGCGACTACGATCCGGCCGGTTACGGGCGGCCGAGAGACGAGAAGTGCGTGCTGCTCGACCCGCGACGCGACCGATTCGACCGCCGGCTGGTCCTTGCCGCGCTGGCGCGAGGGATTCCGACGCTGGGAATCTGCGGCGGCGCGCAACTGATCAATATTGCGAAGGGGGGAACACTGTACCAGCACATTCCCGACCGATTCGGCGCGGCGATCCGACACGAGTGGTCGGGGGGCGAAGAGCCGTTCCACGAGGTCGAAGTAGAGGAGGGATCGCGGCTCGCCAGCATCGTTGGCGCGGGGCGCCTTGAGGTGAACAGCTCACACCATCAGGCGGTGGAACTCGTGGGAGAGGGCCTGCGCGTTGTGGCCAGGAGCGCCGACGGCGTGGTGGAGGCTATCGAGGGCGTCGGCGAGCCATTCCTGCTTGGCGTCCAGTGGCACCCCGAGCGCCTCCCGCACCGTCCTGTGCATCAGGCGCTCTTTCGCACCCTCGTCGAGGTGGCGAGGCGGGCTTGACTCGGCGGGGCTTTGGCGCCATAGTCACGCGGCATGGGAAGCGTTCGGTGCCCGACGCTGGAAGGAGTTTCCCGATGAAGGTGGGACTGAGTGCGCTGGTGACGCCGAGAGAGTGGAGCTTCAGCGAGCTCGTGGGGCAGGCCAGGGGCGCGGGTTACGAGGCCCTCGAGGTCGTGCCCCGCGAGGGGAGTGAACTGACTCTGGATACGCCGGAGGCCGCGCTCGCCGCCTTGAGCAACGTGGCCAGGGACGCAGGGATTGAGATCACATCGCTGTGCGGCAGCGGCGGCAAGCCCTCGAACCTGATGACCAGCGACGAAGCCGAGCGGCGGGCGGGGATCGAGACCACGAAGGCGATGTTGCGCACGGCGAAGGCCCTGGGCGCCGATACCATCCTGCACACGATCGGCGGCAGGCCGAACGCGGACCTCTACTACCACGTGGCCTACGCCAACGCCCTGCGGTCGCTCCAGGAGCTGGCTCCTGCGGCGGAGGCGATCGGTGTGAACATCGGCGTGGAGTACGTGTGGAACGGCTTCCTCACCAGCCCCTTGGAGATGGCGCAGTTCCTCGACCAGGTGGGCAGCCCGCGGGTGGGCTTCTACTTCGACCCGGGCAACATGCGAATCTTCCACCAATCGGAGCACTGGGTGCGAATCTGCGGGCGGCACATCAAGAAGGTGCATGCCAAGGACTTCTCGTGGGAGAAGATGGTGGTGCAGTGGCCGCCGCTGCTGAAGGGCCAGGTGAACTTCCCTGCGGTGATGCGCGAGCTGCGGGCCGCCGGCTACGGGGGCGCGCTGATCTCCGAGGTGCCGCCGTCGGTGGCGTCGCTGGCCGACACGGCGGCGGCGATCCGCCAGCTCATTGAGATGGCGGGTGCGTGACCGGCCCCGCCGGTGGGCAGCCTATGGGTGTGGAAATACGGGAATACAACGCAGAGCAGGATGCGCGCGGAGTGTGCGACCTGCTCAACGAGGTGTTCGCCTCCGCAAGAGTGTCGCCCGAGGGCTGGATGCGCTGGACCGAGCGCGGGTTCACGGCGCCCGTGGCGCGGGTGAAGGGCAGGGTCGCGGGCGCCATCCCGCTCTTCCGCCGCGTCTACCGCGTGGCCCCCGGCGCCGAGGTCGTCGCCTTCGTGGAGAACAGGGTGGGCGTGGCCGAGCCGCTGCGCGACCAGGGCATCGGCACAGGCATGCAGGCCTGCGCCAAGGAGTTCCTCAGGGGACGAGGCGACATTCTGCTTGTCTACCGCGGTGCCGAGCGCAGCAAGGGCTACCGCTTCTACGAGCGCAATGGGCTGCATGACATTTCGTACCCCCTTGCCGTCACGCTGGAGCCCGCAAGCGCAAGCGCCCCCGGGACGCGGTGGGTCAGCGAAGACGAGTTCCTGAGCCACGCGAAGCTATGGCACGAGATTTTCGCCGCGTGCTACGCGCGATTCGGCGGATACCCGGCGCGGCACCCAGGGTATCTGGGGGATATTCTCGGCAGCGTGACATGGCGAGAGGCGATGCGTCAGGAGTTCTCCCATTGCGTGCTGGAGGAGGGCGGCCGCCCGATCGGCTACCTGGTGCTTGGCCTGCGCCACGGCGTGTTGCAGGTGATGGAACTGGCCGTGCTGGGCGGGTCGCCGGAGGCGGCCAGCGCCCTGCTGGCCGCCGCGCGCGGCCGGGGAGCGCCCGTGCGCTGCTATGCGACCCGCGGTTGCCTGCTTACCCCGGCCCTGCGGCGGCTCGGCGCGAGTTTCCCTGCGCGCGAGACCGGCGCGATGATGCTGATGGTGCACGTGCTGGACATCGAGGCCGTTGCCCGAAAGGTCTGGCGCGACGTGCCGGCCCTCCGCGACGTGGAGGTGCGGGTGTGGACGCCCGAGCGGGAGGGTCTCCTGCACGCTCCGGCGAACGCCCGGCGCTCGGTAACTCTCGAATTGAAGGAGCCCACGCTGGCCCGGCTGCTGATGCGGCGCCTGGACGTGGCCCGCGCGGTGTCGGAGGAGTGGATCACCCTGGCGGGGGATGAGCCGGGCGACGCCGAGGCCCTGTCCGACGCGTTCGACCCCTGCCCCTGGGTCTACCACCCGATTGATTACCTTTGAGCCTGTTCCCTCTTGCGAACGGGCGGGTGCTGTGGTAAACTGTGGCAGCCACGCGCGGAACCGCGTGGCAGATGGTGGAAAGGTGTCCATCCCTCTTTTTCGGAGGCAGGCGGCATGCAGCTTCGTAACGCGGTCGGCGGAGTCATGCTCTTTCTGGCCATCGGGACAGCCGGTTCGCTGAGCTGGGCGGCCGATGCACCCGCGAAGGAGAAGGAGCCGGCAGGCAAGGCCGAGGAGCCCAGGAAGGCCGCCAAGGAAGACGAGGGCCTCTCGGAGGACGTGGTTGCGAAGGTGGACACCGTGATGATCACCCGCGCCGACCTCACGCTCGTGCGCCGGCAGATTCTCGCGGTGAACCCGAACGCGCAGATGCCCAACAACAAGCAGCTCGTCGAACAGTTGATCGAGCGGGTCCTCTGGTCGCGCTACTTCGAGAAGGAAGGGCTGCGCGCCTCGGGCGCCGACATTCAGCGCGCCATCCAGCAGCTCGACGCCGAGCTGCGCCAGCGCGGCGCCAACTACCAGCGTTGGATCGCCTCGCGCGGCCTCACCGCGGAGGAGCACGCCGGCATGCTCGCCTTCGAGTTGGCCACCGCGCGCCTCCGCGAGCGCCTGGAAGGGGACGTGAAGGAAGAGGATATCAAGAAGGAGTTCGAGGCTCACCCCGAGTGGTATGACGGCAGCCGGGTGCGCCTGAGCCAGATCTTCATCGAGACATCCGACATCCAGCACGACCCTGACAAGCTGAAGAAGGCCGAGGAGCGGATCAAGAAGATCTACGATGAGCTCAAGGCAGGCAAAGACTTCGAGCGCATGGCCCGCGACTACTCGGACGGCGTGGCCAGCATGCGCGGGGGCGACCGCGGCTGGTTCACCCGCAAGGGAGCCGAGGAAGACGAGGTGCTGATGGCCGCAGCCTGGGACCTCAAGGTGGGCGAGTACACCAAGCCCATTCAGGGCAGCCGCGGCTGGCACATCATCAAAGTGACGGATCGGGAGCCGGCGCGCCTGACCCCGTTCGGCGCCCGGGCCAACGTGGTGGCCGAACTCATCCGCCGCCGGGCCACGGCTATCCTCGACGACCTGAAGGCGAAGACGACCATTGAGCGCCGCATCTGACGCGGATGCGGAGCGCAAAGCAGCGGTTTCGGATACCAAGACAGGCACGCCGACGCGAACGCGCGGCGTGCCTGTCTGCGCAGGCTACGGTGCCGGCTCAAGCCCGGCCCTACTCCTTGGGCTTCTCCTGCGAATCCTTGCCCGACGGGGCCTTCTCCTTGCTCTTCGCCGACGAATAGTCTACATCGCGCGCCGGCAGCCAGCCGAAGGTCGGCTTGCCCTTGATCTCCGTCGTGACGCCGATCCAGGCATCCTTGACCCTCTGAACAGTCAACACCGTGCCCTCGGGCACCGACCCGACGATCTCGTCGCCGACTTTGAGCTTGGCCTCCTTCGAGATCACCACGACCCGGTCGTCGGCCACGAAGGGGCACGACGGAGCCGCCTTCTCCTCGGCCCCGGAGGGCGCATCAATATCCTTCAGGCTTATGTAGCCGGCGTACTGCTTGCCTGCGATGGTGTAGTAGATGAGCGCATAGCCGCCGTCTTTGAACACCCAGTTAAGCTTGACGCGCTGGCCCTTGTTCAGCGTGGCGACCACGGCGGTGCCCTTGCGGATCTGCGCTCCGTCCTTATTCACTGTGACGAGGTCGCCCGCCTTCAGCTCGGCGCCCGCCGCCGCCTCGACGAGTGCCAACACCAGAAGCCCCGTCAGCCACCTGCTTGTGCGCATCGCATGTCTCCTTCCTCGCGCCCCCCTTACTTTACCCTGCACGCCCCGAATGTCAAGCCCCGACCGAAGTAGCTGGCGCGCTGTGTGTTGCGGACGCGGCGATTTCTGTTGACTCCCCTTGCGCACCGGGCTATACTCAAGGGTGGACCGGGGGCTCATGTGTGAACGGCGCCTTCGGCGCGTTGCGCGTTGTGAAGGAGGCGGCTGATGAGGATGGTCTGGATAGCTGTAGCGCTGGCTCTTGGGATGGCCGCGGCATCAGGGCTCGCCGCTCAACCCACCGAGGCAGAGGCCGAGAACTCCCTGGAGGCAATCACCCGCAAGCTGGCCGCTGCGCGCATGGAAGAGGTGAATGTGGACAAGAAGGACCCCGATGCCGTCTTCGACCTCATCCGCGATAGGGCCAAGGTCAACCTAGTGGTGGACCCCGAGGCGCGGCGCCAGCTCGAAGGCAAGAGCGTCAGCCTCAAACTGCGGGGGGTCACCGCACTCTCCGTCCTCCAGCACGTGCTGCGGCAGGTGGACTGCGTGACGGCGTACGCCGACGAGGCCCTGGTGGTGACCACGGCGGCTGCGGCTCAGCCGCACCCGCAGATCACCATCTACGATATCCGCGACATGACGATTGCCCCCAAAGGGTCGCGGCTGCCGCCCACGCTCTTTGGCTCGCAGATTGATCCCCTCTACTACTACTGGATCCGCACCCAGCTCGGCCCCACGACTGGCGGGCCCGGTGTCCGCGATCCGTTCTGGGAACTGGAGCTCATAGACAAGTACCCCGACGACCCGATTGGCGAGGTCATTGCCAGGACGATCCAGGAGAAGTTCAAGGGCACCGGTGTTTCGGTGAGCTATTACGATGGCTACCTGGTGGTGGTCGAGCAGCCCAAGGCGGCGCGCGTGCCCGTGCTGCCTCCGCCGCTTCCCGAGACGCCCAAAGACGCCCTGCCGGCGAAGTGACCCGTGGCAGAACCCGACGGCAACACAGGAGCGCACCTTTCGCGGGTGCGCTCCTTCGTGTACAGTACGCAGTGGGAACCGGCAGGGATGCTTGCACCCCGCGCCGCAAGTATGTAGACTACGGCGCGCAGCCATGGAGGACCGCTACGGTGCGGACACTCAGAGCGTTCCTGCTCACCGTGCTGGCCGGCGGGCGCGCCGCAACCCTTGTGGCATCCGAGGCGCCAGCGGAGGCCCTCGCAATCGAACTCGACTGGCGCATGCAGGACGGCATCGGCACCGAGCGGAACCCCAGCACCTATGCCGCCGCCACCGCGAGGACGCTCGAACGCGGCGACGCGCTGATCGCCGAGTTGAGAGCGACTGGCGCTCCGTTGCAGGATCTCCCCACGAACTGGCGCGCGCTCCGCGAAGAGCACGCCAAGCTGGCCGCTGACCCCAAGGCGAGCGATGATCAATGGCAGGACCTCTGGCGGCGGGTGCATCAGGCCCGGCGGCGTCTCGTCTTCGCCAACCCTCTGGCCCAGACCGGGCCGCTCCTATTTGCCAAGCAGGTGCCCAGCGTCTTCAGCCACCAGCTCACCCAGTACTACGGTGCCTGCGCCAAGCCGGGCGGCGGAGTTTTTGTGCTCGAAAAGCCGGGAGAGTCCCTTGCCGTTCGTGAACTGACGGCGGGCAAGCTGCCCCTCGGGAGCTATCAGACGCCCGAGGTGTCCCACGACGGCAAGCGCGTGCTGTTCGCGTACTGCGAGACGCCCACCGCTCCGCCCAACCGCACCACCCACCTCGACCGCTTCTACCACATCTACGAGATGAACGCCGACGGTTCGGGGCTGCGGAAGCTTACTGACGGCCCCTTCGACGACTTCTCGCCCCGCTACCTGCCGAACGGCAAGATCCTGTTCCTCTCGACCCGCCGCGGCGGCTATCACCGGTGCGGGGCGGGGCCGTGCCCCGTCTACACCCTCGCCCTCATGAACGCTGATGGCTCGGACCCGCGGCCCATCTCCTACCACGAGACCCACGAATGGGACCCCGCCGTGCTCAACGACGGGCGTGTCATCTACACGCGCTGGGACTACGTGGACCGCAACGCCGTTCACTATCAGCAGCTCTGGACAGTGCGTCCCGACGGCAGCGACCCCCGCATCTTCTACGGCAACAACACCTGGAACCCCGTGGGCGTGTGGGAGGCGCAGGCCGTGCCCGGCTCCACCCGCGTCATGGCCACGGCCGCCGCACATCATGCCATGACGGCGGGCTCCATCATCCTGCTCGACGTGGCGAAGGGCGTGGATTACCTGGAGCCGATCACGCGGCTCACGCCCGACGCGCTGTTCCCCGAGAGCGAGGCACCTGTCTCGAATGGCGCCAAGGGCTTCTGGCACGCGCCCCAGGGCGTCGCCAAGATGCCGCCGATGCCTCCCGAACAGGCGCGCTGGCCGGGCCACTGCTACCGCAGTCCGTGGCCGCTCTCCGAGAAGTTCTTCCTGACCGCCTATAGCTTCCAGCCGCTCATCGGCGAGCCGAATGCCAACCCGGCCAACATGTTTGGCCTCTACCTGGTGGATGCCTTCGGCAACAAGGAACTGCTCTACCGCGACCCCGACATCGCCAGCCTGTGGCCCATCCCATTGCGCGCGCGCCCGACGCCGCCCGCCTTGCCGCCGGCAGCCGAGATCGCGGAGAGGCCCGAGGGCACCTACTTCGTGCAAGACGTCTGGGCCAGCTTCCCGCCCCTGCCGCAAGGCACAGTGAGGAAGCTACGGATCGTGCAGGTGCTGCCCAAGACCACGCCACACATCAACAACCCCTCGGTCGGCCTCGCCAACGCATCGCCCGGCAAGCAGGTGCTCGGCACCGTGCCCGTTGAGGACGACGGCTCGGCCTACTTCCGCGCCCCGGCCGGCATTGCCCTGGCCTTCCAGGCCCTCGACGAGCGCGGCATGGCCGTCCAGGTCATGCGGAGCGTCAGCTACCTCCAGCCCGGCGAGGCGGCCTCGTGCGTCGGCTGCCACGAGAGCCGCTCGGCGCCGCCGCCCGAGCGCCGCGCCGCCAAGGCCCTCCTGCGGCCGCCCTCGACCATCGAGCCAGGCCCCGACGGCTCGAAGCCCCTGAGCTACCCAATCCTCATCCAGCCCGTCCTCGACAAGCACTGCGTCTCGTGCCACAACAAGGAGAAGCCCGAGGGCAAGGTCATCCTCACCGGCGAGCCCGCTGGCCACTACACTGCCAGCTACAACGCCCTGGCCCCCCGCGTGTCGTATGCCGCCTGGGGCCACGGCGGCAACTGCGAGCCATTGGCGAAACCCGACTACTTCGGCGCACGCGGCAGTCCGGCGTTGGTCAAGACGTTCACCGAAGCGCACCACAATGTGAAACTCAGTCCCGCTGAATGGGAGCGGGTGGTAACCTGGATGGACGCCAACGCCCTCTTCTATGGCACCTTCGACCCTGCCGACCAGGCCCGCCAGCTCCGCGGCGAGCGAATCGCCGGGCCAAAGCTGGAATAGCCTGTCCATTGTGTCCATTTCGTCCATTTCTGGAGCCTTCCTATGCCCGCCCGGATAGCGCTCTCGCTCATCGTGGGTTTTGGTCCTCTCGCAGTCGCCGCCGAGCTAGACTACTGCCACTTCCTCCGCACCCTCACCGACCTCGACCGCTTGACCATCCTCGACGAGGGCGTCACCTGCAAGCAGTTCTCCAGCTACGACCGAGCCTCGAAGTACGATGCGAACGCCGACAAGTACATTGATTGGGGCGCCAATGGCGACTGCGGGCAGTACATCCGCAAGGAGGCCGATGGCGATGTTGTGATGGCCGAGATGGAGGGGCCGGGCTGCATCGTCCGTATCTGGTCGGCCAATCCCCAGGGCAAGATTCGCTTCTACCTGGATGGCGACGCCAAGCCGACCTATGAGTGGCCTTTTGCCGACCTCTTCCACGACAAGGTGCCCCCCTTCAAGCTGCCCGTCTGCGGCATGGATGGCGCGGGCGCCAACATCTACCTCCCCATCCCCTACGCCAAGTCGTGCAAAGTGACCGCCGACAAGGCCCACAACCAGTACTACCACATCGGCTACAAGACCTTCCCCAAGACCACCCCCGTCAAGTCCTTCCGCCTGCCGCTGTCGAAGGAGGAGGAAGCCCTACTGGGCACGGTCATTGAGACGTGGAAGCACGGTGTAGATGTCGATGCGACGACTGCGGCGCGCAATCGGGCACAGGAGCTGCCGGTCGGGAGGCCGGTGACATTACTTGACAAGGAGGGCCCGGGGACCGTTGTCTGGTTCCTTGCCAAACTCGTCAGCGACGAGCGCTACGCTCTTCGTCGTGTGCTCCTGAGGATGTACTGGGACGGCGAGGAGACGCCAAGCGTCGAGTGCCCCCTGGGCGACTTCTTCGGCACCGGCTTCCTCGCCAACCCCTATAGGTCCCTCCCGCTTGGAGTGGGACCCGATGGCGGCTACTGCCTCTGGCGCATGCCCTTCGCCAAGAAGGCGAAGATCGAAGTCGTCAACGAGGGAAGAGCGCCGGCCAAACTCGACTACGCCATCGTCTGTACGCCCGGCGAGTTGAAGCCCAACACGGCCTACTTCCACGCCAAGTTCCGTCGCGAAGACCCGTGCAAAGTCTTCGACTATCCCATCCTGGAGTGCGAGGGGAAGGGGCGATACGTGGGCTGCGTGCTCAACGTGGATAATCCCGACCAGGGCTGGTGGGGCGAGGGAGACGAAAAGGTCTACGTGGACGGCGAGAAGTTCCCCTCGACGTTCGGCACGGGCTCCGAGGACTACTTCGGCGATGCTTGGGGCTTCCGACACTTCATCCGCCCATTCCACGGCTGCACGCTCGGCCAGGGGCCGGGCTTCTCGAACAAGTGGTCCGTCTACCGCTGGCACATCAGCGACGACATTCCCTTCGAGAAGTCCTTCCGCATCACCATCGAGAACTACGGGAAGGACAAGGACTACAGTTCCGTAGCCTACTGGTATCAGGCAGAGCCGCACAAGGACTTCTTCACGAGCGTGCCGGTCGAGGGACGCATCCCGCGGCCGAAGGCGATCCCTGGCGTTGTCGAGGCCGAGGACCTCAAGGTGGCTGGGGCGGACGTTGTGGACGATGTGGACAGGATGGACGAGTTCAGCCGCGGCAAGGCCATCGTGCTACGCGGGAAGAGCAATGAGCTGTCAGTGCCCGTGCCGGCCGACGACGTCTACGTCGTGGTCCTCTACGGGGCGAAGGGCGAGGCCCACGCTCCGTTTGAGGTCGCCGTCGGCGGCAAGGCGGTCGGGAAGGGCGACAACGCCTTCGCCCAATCCGCGATGTTCCGCGTCGGCAAGGCTCGCCTCGCCAAGGGCGAAGCCACGCTTGCGGTGAAGCTGGCAGAGGAAAGGAGCCTGGTGCTCGATGCGATTCAACTGGAGCCAAGCCGCAAAGAGCGCGACGCGATTGAGGCCGAGAACCTTGCCGTCACAGCGGCCAACGGCCCCAAGCCTGAGGTGGAGGATGTCCGCCTGCCCTGGAGCGGCGACAGCCAGCTTCTCCTCCCCGCGACCGAGGCCGGGCAATCGGTCACGCTGGCCCTGCCCATCAAGGCTGCCGGCCGCCACGTGCTGAGCGCGCGCTTCACGCGCGGGCCAGACTATGGGCAAGTGCAGGCGTTCGTCGGCGACAAGCCGGTTGGCGACCCTGTGGACTGCTTCGCGCCGAAGCCCGAGCTCGGGCCGGTGGTTTCCCTGGGCAAGATCGAGTTGAGCCCGGAGGCGAATGCGGTGACCTTCAAGGTCGTGGGCAAGAGCGAAAAGGCGACAGGATTCCATGTGGGCATTGACTTCATCCGCCTGGGGCGAATTGTGGTCGAGAACGCCATCGAGGCCGAGAAGCTCCCGGTCGTGGCCAGTGATGGCGGCCGCGCCGATACTCAGCACATGGGGCCGTTCGGCGGCAACAACTGGAGCGGCGACGCCCAGCTCTTCTTCACTCCGAAGCAAAGGGGCGCATTCGTCACGGTCGAACTGACCGTGCCGAAGGACGGGCGTTACGACCTGGATGTCTACTACACGAAGGCCGGGGATTACGGCATCGTGCAGCTTCACCTCGATGGCACACCCGTTGGGAAGCCGTTCGATGGCTTCAACAACGGCGTCATACCAACGGGCGAGATGAATCTCGGCACATTCGATCTGACCGCCGGCGACCGCCGGTCGGCCTGCCGCGGGCCGATGGAGCCGATCGCGATCGGCATCCAGGACAACGGCGAGTGGTCCATCCTGCACCGCTGCCAGCGGTGCGGCCTGATCCGCA
>Ga0209506_1002398_pt1 | contig 16798 bp, 14 predicted proteins | sample AD_JPNHG2_MetaG_FD_184409 | JGI IMG/M metagenome (GOLD analysis project Ga0209506, IMG submission 184409) | Active sludge microbial communities of municipal wastewater-treating anaerobic digesters from Japan - AD_JPNHG2_MetaG (SPAdes) (version 2) | ecosystem: Engineered > Bioreactor > Anaerobic...
GGCCTTATTTTATCATTAGGAATTGCGGTAGATGCGAACATTTTAATTTTTAGTCGCATGCGCGAAGAATTAAAAAACGGCCGCGATTTATTAGACGCCGTTCATCAAGGTATGGTCCGCGCTTGGCCCTCTATTAGAGATGGCCATTTTACCACAGTAGTGGTAGCCTTCATTCTTTATTTATTGGGGACAAGTTTTATTAAAGGATTTGCTTTCACTTTAATTTTGGGTATTCTTTTGAGCTTATTTTCAGCTGTAGTAGTTACCCATATTTTATTGCTTACTTTTGGGAAAACCATAATTGGAAAAATAAAATGGCTTTGGTCATAAAAATATATATATGAATTTTCAATTTACAAAATATTCAATTATTTATTTTATAATCGCGCTCGTAGCTATTTTAGCAAGCATTACTTGTTTAATTGTTTTTGGCTTAAAATTAGGAATGGATTTTGAGGGAGGAAGTTTAATATCTATTCAATATAGCGATAGTCGGCCCGAGATGAGTTGGGTAAAAAATGCGATAGAGGGCGTAGAAGGATTTAAGGGTGCGGAAATTCAGCCCATTGGCGATAAAGGAGTAGTGGTTAAAGTAAGTCAAAATGATATTTCTTCAGAAACCTATTCAAAAATACTTCAATCCTTGGGAGCGGATAATAATACAATTGATACTCAGAATTCAAGTGTTCAAACAATTAGTCCTTTAGTGGGGAGTGAGTTAAAACATAAAACCATTATTGTAGTTATTGTTGCATTAGTAGCAATGCTCTTGTATATTGCCGTTGCATTTTTGAATGTTAACCGACCAATTAATTCTTTTGGTTATGGTTTATCTTCTACACTAATGCTTTTTCATGATATTATTATTCCCTTGGGGGTCCTATCGGTTTTAGGAAAGTTTTATGGTGTAGAGTTAACTATTCCAGTTGTAACCGCGCTTTTAACAATTGTGGGATATTGCATTAATAATACGGTAGTGGTTTTTGACCGAATTCGCGAAAATATTATAAAAAATAAAAGCATGTCTTATGAAGAGGTAGTTAATAAATCTTTAAATGAGACTTTTACCCGTTGTATCAATACTTCTATTGCTGTTTTATTAGCAATTTTACCGCTTTATTACTTTTTTCAAGGAGAAGAAAGCTTAAAATATTTTACCTTAACAATTGGATTGGGGGTAATTGTTGGAATTTTTTCTTCTGTATTTTTGGCAAGTCCTTTATTGGTTCAGTGGCTCAAATGGAAACAGAAAAAAACTCAAAAGAGCCATTAATAAAGTTTGAATATATAGTTGACAAATTCATATAAAAATGTTATTAATATAAAAATCTATTACTTTTATGGAATTTAATTATAAAACTATTACTTCAAATATTTTGAAAACTATGCCGGACCGGACCAAGAAAGTGCTTTCTCGGCGTTTTTCGCTTGGCAAAACAGAAGAAGGTGAAACATTAGAAGCAATTGGACAAAGTTATAAAATTACCCGAGAAAGAGTGAGGCAGATAGAAGCTGATGGCTTAAAAAGAGCTCAAAAAAGTTTAGAAAATCAACCTTTTAAAAACGAATATCAAAACATTAAAAAATTTTTTGAAGAACAATTAAAAGCCGAAGGTGGATTAAAAAGAGAAGACTTGTTCTTAAAAAAATTAGGTTCGCCCAAAGACAAAAACTATATTTTATTTTTATTGAATTTAGATTCTGATATTGAAAAGATAAAAGAAGGGCAGAATTATTTTTCTTTTTATTCCCTAAAAAATAAAAATTTAAGCAATATAGCAAAAAAAATTGTCGCTGATTTTGTAGCCAAACTTAAGGAAAATAATCAATCAGATACTTTTGAGAATTTATTTAATATACTTCAAAAAGAATACACTGCTGAATGCAAAAAATATGGGATAGATAAGAAATTATTTAATTCTATTTTAGAACTTTCTAAAGATATTATTACCTCATTAGATGGTCAAAAAATTGGCTTGAAGTATTCGCCAGACGTTAATCCAAAAACAGTAAGGGATAAAATTGCCTTAGTTTTAAAAAGTAATGCTAAACCAATGCATTTTAAGGAAATTACAGAGATGATTTATAAAATGAATCAATCTGCTCAGACCGAAAAAAATCGTAAGTATAAATTACATCCCCAAACGGTTCATAACGAATTAATTCGTAATGATAATTTTGTTTTAATTGGTTGTGGCCACTATGCCCTAAAAGAATGGGGATACGAACCGGGACGAGTGAAAGATATTATTTATTCTGTTTTACAAGCTTCTGACCATCCATTATCTAAAGATGAAATTATTGAACAAGTAAAAAAACAAAGAATTGTTAAAGATTCAACCATTTTTTTAGGTTTGCAGAATAAAAATTTTTTTGAAAAAGATTCAGAGGGTAAATATAAAATTAGAGAAGCTTAAATTCTCATGACCCCAGACCAAGTTATTTTACAATCTATTCAATCTATTTTTATAGGAGAGACTTTTTCTCCCCAGATTTTGCTTTTTCGTAATATATTATCTTATTGGTGGGTGGTGGCGCCTTTTATTTTATGGAGTATCTTAAATTCGGTATTTGTTTTATATATGAGGACATCTTGGGATGTAGCGACTAAGAGAGTGGTTTTAGAAGTAAAAATACCTCAAAGCGTAACTAAGCCTTTAAAAGCAATGGAAAATTTTTTTAATGCTTTTTGGGCGTCTTATGACCCCCCAACTGATTGGCGAACTACTTTTTTTGAAGGAAAGATTATTACTGCCACCTCATTTGAAATAGTCAGTTTAGAGGGCGTGCCTCATTTTTATATTCGGGTGCCGGCTATGTTTCGTAAATTATTAGAATCTACTTTATATGCGCAATATCCGGAGATAGAATTAGTAGAAGCACCTGATTATGTCGCGACTGTTCCTCAGGATATTCCTAACCAAGATTGGGATATGTGGGGTTGTGATTTTATGACCTTAAAGCCAGATGTTTATCCTTTAAGAACTTATGCAGATTTTTTTGAGGAAAATGGGGAAGTGCGCGATGAAAAAAACAAAGTTGATCCAATGGCTTCTCTTTTAGAGTTATTTACTCATATTGGCAAAGGTGAATATATTTGGTTCCAAGTTAATGCTAAACCAATCAGTGTTAAAGAAAATGATTTTGTTAAACGAGGGAAAAAAGAGGTTGATAAAATTATGCAACGCGCTAAAGCACAACCCGCAAAACAATCTGGTGTAGTTGATTTTTTAAATAATACAGTAGATTATTTTGTGGAGGTTGTCTTAAAAATTATTGGAATATTTGTGCCAGTGGGAACCCCCGAAGAAAAAGCTTCGACTCAAAAGCAAGAGCTTTTTCCGCCAGCTATGCTTATTTCTCCGGGAGAAAGAGAAACCATAACCGCAATTGAAAGAAAAATTTCGAAAACTTGTTATGAATGCAATATTCGTTTTATTTATTTAGCGCGTCGGGAAAATTTTAATTCAGGAATAAAATCTTTTGGTCCGGGATTTACTGCTCAATTTGGCACTCAAAATACAAACGGCGTTAAACCTTGGAAACCTACACTTACTAAAATTCAATCTCCGGATATTTTTGCAAAAGCGCGTTTATTTGTTAAAAAAAGAAATATGTTTGCGAAATATCGAGATAGGGAGCCCTATCCTGGGTCTACTTTTGTTTTAAGCACTGAAGAATTGGCAACTATCTATCACTTTCCGGGTTTTGAAGTGGCGCCAGTGGCAGCTCTGCAAAGGATTGAAATTAAAAAAGCTCCACCTCCTTCTACTTTGCCGATAGAAGAATAACTTAAAATTGTAAAATTTAATTAAATGGAATTTGATAAAAATAAAGATATTACTTTTTTTGGGAAAACCACCTTTCGTGGCGAACAGCGTAAGTTTGGAATTAAAACAGACGACAAACGGCGCCATATTTATATTATTGGAAAAACTGGAATGGGTAAGACTGAGCTTTTGAAAAATATGGTAGTGCAAGATATCCGTCGAGGAAATGGAGTAGGATTTGTTGACCCGCATGGCGAAGCAGCGGAAGAACTTTTGAACTTTGTTCCCCAAGAAAGAATTAAAGATGTGGTTTATTTTAATCCAGCCGATATGGAATATCCAATTGCTTTTAATATTATGGAAGATGTGGATGTTGAATATCGCCATTTAGTAGCGGGCGGATTGATGGCTGTTTTTAAGAAAATTTGGCCAGATGTTTGGTCTTCCCGGATGGAATATATTTTAAATAATACAATTTTAGCCCTTTTAGAAGTGCCGTCTTCAACTTTATTGGGCATTAACAGAATGCTGGCTGATGCGGAATGGCGTGGTGATATTGTGGAAAGATTACAAGACCCAGTAGTTAAAGCTTTTTGGACAAAAGAATTTGCCCGCTATACTCAACGCTATGAAGTTGAAGCTACTGCGGCTATTCAAAATAAAATTGGGCAATTCACCTCTGCGCCCTTAATTAGAAATATTATTGGTCAAACTTCTTCAACAATTAATATGCGTAAAATAATGGACGAGAAGAAAATTTTTATTGTTAATTTATCAAAAGGGCGGATTGGAGAGGAGGCTTCTCGTTTATTGGGAGCTTTATTAATTACTAAATTGCAATTAGCGGCAATGTCGCGAGTAGATATTCCCGAAGCGGCTCGTAATGATTTTAATTTATATATTGATGAGTTTCAAAATTTTTCTACTGAGTCTTTTGCTACAATTTTATCCGAAGCGAGAAAATATCGCTTGTCGTTGATTTTAGCGCATCAATATATTACTCAAATGGAAGAAAAAGTAAGAGATGCGGTTTTTGGTAATGTAGGCACCCTTTTAGTATTTCGGGTAGGAGCAGATGATGCTGAATTTTTAGAACGCGAGTTTGCACCCGAATTTACTGCTCAAGATTTAGTGAATTTGCCAAAACAAAATATTTTAGTAAAGTTAGCAATTGATGGGGTAACATCACGACCTTTTTCTGCTGAGACCTTATCGCCCGTGACGCCAATAGATGCGTCTTATAGAGAACAAATTGTTAATTTTTCGCGGGAAAATTATGGCATAAATAGAGAAATAGTGGAGCAAGAAATAGCAGGTTCTATTCAAACAGAAAACAATAATTTAACTAATTTTTCAATCCCCGTTAAAGAAAAAGAGTCCTCTATAGAACTTTATGATATTGAATGTTATAATTGTGGGCGAAAAATTAAAGTGCCTTTTAAGCCAGACCCCAAGAGACCGGTTTATTGCAAACCATGCTTAAAAAAAATAGGAAGCAAGGATAATGTTGAGTTTGTTAGTTTAGAAAAATCGGCGCAAAACTTTGTACCTCCAGAAAAGAAAATTTACAATTATTCCAAAGAAGATATGGAGGATAAAGATATTAATAAAAAAGCTGTGGTGAAGAAAAACAATAAAATAGATTACGCTGGCTTACAAGAAGTGTTAAGAGAGGCAAAACAAAAATTAAATAAAAATACTCCTCAAAATAATTCTCAAGGCGCTATTGAAGATAATTTCAAAAATAGTTCTATATCCCAACCAGATTCAGCAGATTCTTTATCAATTAAGCGTGGGAAAATAAATCCTGGTGAAACTATTCAATTTTAATTAAAGCTCATTTATGCTTCAAATTTTTTCTTTTTAAAAGAGACGCCTACAAGATAGACGGATATTACGATATTTGGGGTTATATTGTAGGATTTGCCTGTTCTCAACTAAATATATTTAATCGCTCCAAGCGATTTTTTAAGTTTATCCTTTTATTTTTTTAAATATTTTGATAAAATATAATAAACTTTTTATATAATTTTAATAATATTAAATATTAATATATAAATGCTTAATATAACCAATTTTGATTTTAGTAATAAAAAAGCTTTAGTTAGATGTGATTTTAATGTGCCTATAGTCCAAGGAAAAATTTCTGATGATTTTCGTATTAAAAAAACTATTCCTACAATTCAATATTTGCATACGCACGCCGAAACCGTCATTTTAATTAGTCATTTAGGTGATCCCAAAGGACGTGATCTAAGTTTGTCATTGAGACCGGTCGCAGAAAAACTTTCTCAACTAATGCAAACAGAAGTCCATTTTTTTGATGATCCAATTGGTCCTATTTTAGAAAAAAAATTAGAAGTATTTAATCATGGTGAAATAATATTACTTGAAAATTTAAGATTTTCACCCGGAGAAAAAACTAACGACCCAAATTTTGCCGCTCAATTAGCATCATTAGGAGATATTTTTGTCCAAGACGGGTTTGGTGTTTGTCATCGCGCTCATGCGTCTACTTATGGAGTGGCTCAATTTTTACCTTCTTGCAGCGGTTTTTTATTAAAACAAGAAATAGAAGCCTTAAATAAAGCAATGAATAATCCAGCCCGACCATTAGTGGCTATTTTAGGCGGCATTAAGGTTTCTACTAAAACAAAATTAATTGAAAAATTATTAGAATTAGCTGACAATGTTTTAGTGGGTGGTAAGATTGCTAATTCAATTTTAATAGTAAAAGGAATTTGTGTTAGAGATAAATGGACATCAGAAGAAGATTGTTTATTAAAATTAGTTGATAAAATTCAACTTACTAACCCAAAGTTGCATTTGCCGGTAGACGGAGTAATAGGATTGTCAAACTTAAGCGAAGAATATCAACGCATTGGCGCAGTAGGAACAGTGAAGAAAGATGAAGATATTTTTGATATTGGACCGGAAACAATAGAACAATACAAAGATATTATAAAAGAAGCAAAAACTATTATTTGGAATGGGCCCTTGGGTTATTATGAAGATGATGATTATAGGAAAGGCACTCAAGAAATTATGAAAGCGGTGGCAAACAGCGGGGCTTATAGTATTTTAGGAGGAGGAGACACAGTTGATATTGTGCACCAGCTTAAAATGGATGATAAATTTAGTTATATCTCTACTGGCGGCGGAGCAATGTTAGATTATATTGCTGGCGAGGAAATGCCTGGCTTAAAAGCATTGCAAGCTAAAACTTTTTAATTATGGCAATGAAAATAAAAAATATTGAATTGGCAGCAGAAAGAATTTGTCAAGCAGTTTTAAGAGGCGAGCAAATTATTATTTTTGCAGATTCTGATTTAGACGGAGTAGCTTCAGCAACCCTTATGAAAGAAACGATTGATAATTTAGTTTCTGTCTTGCCGGAAAAGAATAAAAAAGAATATCCTGATGTATTAGCATTTTTTCCAGATAGACATAATGAAGGTTATGGGCTTAATGATAAAGCCCTTATTTTTATTAAAACCAAAAAAATTTTAAATTTTAAGCCTGCTCTTTTAATTACCTTAGATTGTGGAATTACAAATTATGCGGAAATAGAATCAGCAAAGCAATCCGGTTTTGATGTTATAATAATTGACCATCACATTCCCATTGGTGGACAATTGCCAAAAGCGGATATTATTGTTGACCCAAAGCAACCTGAAGATAATTTTCCGTTTAAAGAATATTGTAATACTGGTTTAACTTTTAAGCTGTCACAGGAAATTTTAGGAGATAAGATGTCGTCTTTATTAAAAGAAAGTTTTCTTCAATTAACTGCTTTAGCTACAATTTCTGATATGATGATTGAAGAAGACGAAAATAAAGATTTTATATTGCAAGGATTAGCCAATATAGAAAAAAGCCAGCGTCCTGCTCTTAGGGCATTAGTAGAAATTTTAGGTCCTCAAAATTTTAATTCTACGCGTGATTTAGTTTCTAAAATGAATGGAATTTTAAATTCTTCTTTAATGGATGACCATGTAATGTTGGTTTACAAATATCTTATTGAATCTAATTTTGAAAAAGCTAAAATAATGGCGAATCAATTTATTGAAGAGCATGAAACGCGGCAAAGGGAAATAATTTCATTGACCGAGAATATAAAATATCAATTAGGAGATTCTCCCCTTGATTTAATAATTTTTATTGGCAGTCCGCAGTATAATATAGAATATTTAGGGTCAGTGGCGTCGCGTTTAGCTAATTATTATAATAAACCAGTTTTTTTATATGAACAGCACGATGAGTATAGCCGAGGAACAGTGCGAGTACCCAAAGGTTGCGATGCTGTTAAAGCTATGGAGTCTTGCAGTTATTTGCTTCAAACTTTTGGCGGACATCCCGCAGCGGCTGGATTTACGGTGGCAAATGAAAATTTAGAAAAATTCAAAGAAGAACTTATAAAATATTTTAGTAAAATTTCTTGGCAATAAAAAAAAGAGGAGTTGGCTTTATTAGTTTAAAGCTACTCCCCATATTCGCCGTCAATAATGCCTTTTTCGGCATCAATGATTGGCGCAATTTTTTCTTTTGGCGATTCAATGATGTATTTGTCTGCGTCTATATAACGCAGGTTTTTAAGCTCATTTTTTCTCATCAATATGCACCTCCTGTGCTGATTATAATATATAATAATATTCTAAAATTGTCAATAGATAGATAAAATTTAATTTTTTTGATATAATATTAATATAATCTAAATTATTTTTAATTCTATGAAAATTATTGCGTATACTGACGGGGGGGCAAGGGGAAATCCCGGGCCAGCTGCCTTGGGAGCAGTCATTCAAAACGAAAAAGGCCAAACCATAAAAAAATATAGCGAGTTTTTGGGAGAATTTTTGACAAACAACGAAGCAGAATATCGAGCTGTTATTTTTGTCTTAAAGAAAATAAAGGCTTTAATTGGCAAAGATAAAGCTAAGCAAACTGAGGTAGAAATAAGAGCTGACTCAGAGTTAATGGTAAAGCAAATGAATGGTGAATATAAACTTTCTGAACCGCGCATTCAAGAATTTTTTATAGAAATTTGGAATTTAAAAATTGATTATAAGTTGGTGACATTCAAACATATTTCTCGGGAAATGAATAAAGAAGCTGATGCCTTGGTTAATGAAGCATTAGACCGCGAAGAAAAACAAAATTCACCGAATTTATTTGATTAAAACTTTAAAAGAAAACCGCTCTTTGGAGAGCGGTTTTGAATTTAAGATGTCTTTATGGGCTCGTAAGCCGAATTCTGTTTTAAGCAGCTATCTATCTAGGGCGTCAATTACTTGGCGTCTCAAGCGAGCTACTTTTCTTCTTTAATTTTTTCATTAAAGAGTTTGCTCTTGCTTCCGGGTAAGAATTTAGCCGTTTCACCTTTATGGTTTCCCATAAAACTATCCCCAAAGGGATTCTATTTCTTTTCAGAAATAGACGTCTCTGTTCGCATCTCTCCCTAAACTAAGAAGCCCTTTCGGACACGCATTTAGGGGATGGGCGTTACCCACTACCTTTTTAGACCTTGCTGAAACAGCAAAGAATAGAAGTTCGGACTTTCCTCCCCATTAAATTTGCAAATTGCAAAGCTTAATAGGGTAGCTGCTCGGCCCATAAAGACAATTATATTTTTATAATCTTTATAAGTTTTTGTCAAATTGTTGCGAATGGATTTTTAGGAATATTGAGTAAACTTTTTTTGCCAAACCGTAAAAATTGAGATATATTGAAATAACAATATAATAATATGTCTATACAAAAATTTTTTAATTCAGAGCAAAAAAGCGTCAGTTTCGCTGCTTTTATTATGATGGTGGCAATTTTTTTAAGCCGTTTTTTGGGATTAATTCGGGATAGGCTTTTGGCTGGCGCTTTTGGAGCAAGTATTGATTTGGATATTTATTACGCTGCCTTCAAAATACCGGATTTAATTTATAGTATTATTTTTGCAGGTGGCATTTTAGTTTCTTTTCTGCCTATTTTCTCTGAATATCAGAAAAAAAATCAAGCCGAAGCTTGGAAAATTACCAATAGCATTCTTAATCTTTTTATTATTTTATACGCAGTATTTTTTATTGTTTTTTTCATTTTTAGCCCGGATTTGATTACGCTTTTAATTGGTTCATTTCCCATAGCCTATCAAGGTGAAGCCATTGCCTTAACTCGTTTAATTTTTGGAGCAATTCTGTTTTTTGGATTGTCATCTATTTTTTCAACAATTTTAAATTATTTTCAACGTTTTGCGGTTTATTCTTTAGCCCCGATTTTTTATAATTTAGGGATTATCGCGGGTACGGTTTTTTTAACGCCTCATTTTGGAATTTTTGGTCCCGGATTGGGAGTAGTAATAGGCGCTTTTTTACATTTAGCCATTCAAATACCGGCAGCAATCCAATGCGGCTATAAGTATAAGCCCGTGATTGTTTTGAGACACCCAGGTTTACAAAAATTTTTTCGCTTAGTTGTTCCAAGAATTATTGCTTCTTGTTCATCTCAATTAGTTTTTTTGGCAGCGACTGGAGCAGCGGCTATTGTCGGAGCAGGCGCCATTTCTGTTTTTAATTTATCTTATAATTTAAGCTATTTGCCAATTGGAATTTTGGGAGTTTCTTTTGCCACAGCAATTTTTCCAACATTAAGCAAATTTTGGGCTAATAATGCGAAAGACGAATTTTATAATAATTTTCGCCAAACTTTTAATAAAATTTTATTTGTGGCTTTGCCAATTGGATTATTAATTTTTATTTTAAGAAATCAAATTGTAGAGATTATATACCGAACTGGAAAATTTGATGAATCGGCAGCAGCAATTACAGCCGCCGCTTTAGGAATTTATTTTTTAAGCATAGCCACCCAATGTCTTGTGCCGTTATTATTGAGAGGATTTTTTAGTATTAAAGATACTTTAACGCCTACCTTAATTGCTATTGTCGCCATGGTTTTAAATATTACTTTATTTCTTCCATTTATAGCCCTGTTTGGCGGCGGACATCAGTTTGTTTTTAATTTTTTTGGACAAAATTTATTTATCAATTTGCCTGCTTGGCTGAATGCTAATAATTTATTTACTCAAGCAACAATGCAAATTCTTAATGTTCAAAATTTACCCAATGCGCCAATTTTGGGATTGGTTTTAATTTTTAATCTTTGCGCGCTATTGGAATTTGTTTTGCTTTTTATTTTCTTTTTCAAAAAAGTAGGAAATTTTGGCATTAAAGAAATTTGGTTTTCTTTTTTAAAAATATTTTTAGCAACAGTAGGGGCAGGATTAACCGCGCAGTTTATTTTACAACAATGTTTAAGGTGTGGCGCCTTAACGCAATTTATTTTAGCAAGTGTTATGGCTGGCATTATATATTTGCTTCTTGCCTTTATCTTAAAATGTCCAGAATTAAATTTATTAATTCAAGAAATAAAAAATAGAAATAAATGAAAATTAGAAATTTTGTTATTATCAGCCATATTGACCATGGTAAATCCACTTTAGCGGATCGGTTTTTAGAAATTACAGGAACAGTTCAAAAAAATAAAATGCGAGCGCAATATTTAGATGCTATGGATATAGAGAGAGAAAAGGGCATTACGATTAAAATGACGCCAGTAAGAATGTTTTGGAAAGATAAATATGGCGAACCCGTAATGTTAAACTTAATTGATACACCTGGCCATATTGATTTTAATTATGAAGTTTCGCGCAGTTTAGCTGCGGTTGAGGGAGCAATTTTATTAGTAGATGCCACAAAAGGCATTCAAGCTCAAACAATTACTAATCTAGAATTAGCGAAACAGCAGGGCTTAGTTATTATTCCTGTTATTAATAAAATTGATTCTCCGGCTGCGCGGATTGATGATGTTAGAAAAGAGATTGTTGAATTTTTGCAAATTGACCCAGCTTCTATTTTATACATTTCTGCCAAGACCGGAGAAAATGTTGAAACTCTTTTAGAGGCAGTCATTGAGAAAATTCCAGAACCGCCTCTTAATATTGATAAACCATTGCGGGCTTTAATTTTTGATTCAAGTTATGATTCATTTTTAGGTGTAGTGGCTTATGTGCGAATTATGGAAGGAACAATAAGTAGCAACGAAAAATTATTATTAGTCAATTCTAAGATAAATGGCTTAAGTAAAGAAATTGGAATTTTTACTCCCGATATGAAGCCGATTGCAGAATTAAAGGCCGGAGAAATTGGTTATATTGCCACTGGAATTAAAGAAACTGAAAAAAGCGGCATTATCGGAGATACAATTACAATTAATAATTCAGATATTAAAATAGAGCCATTACCGGGATATAAAGAGCCTGAACCAAAAATTTTTGTGTCGGTTTATCCTGAGGAGCAAAGTGAATTTGAACAATTAAAAATAGCTTTAGCAAAATTAAAATTAAATGATTCTGCTTTGTTTTATCAACAGCAAAATTTTTATATTTTTGGGCGAGGATTTTTATGCGGATTTTTAGGAACTTTGCATGCTGAAATTACAATGGAGCGGCTTAGGCGCGAATTTGGATTAGAAATAGTTATTGGCGCGCCCCAAGTGGCTTATAAAGCTATTGATGCTAAAGGGCAAGAGGTAATGATTTATAATCCTTTAAATTGGTCTCAATCTTATAAAAAGTTTTTTGAACCATGGGCAGAAGTTAAAATTATTATTAACGCCAATTATTTAGGAAGAGTATTTGATTATTTATCAGAATTAAAAGGCAAACATATTGAATCTTATCCTTTTGGCAGCGACCGCTATATGTTGATTTATGAGATGCCCTTGCGGGAAATTATTGGAAAATTTTATGAAAATCTTTTAAATATTACTCAGGGATTTGCATCTTTAACTTATAAAGAGATAGAATATAGAGAAACTGAATTAGTGAAGTTAGAAATTTTAGTAGCAGGCAAACCAGAAGAAGCTTTAAGCCGTATTTTGCCAAAAGAAGAAGCAGTAGCGGAAGCAAGGCGAGTAGTGCAAAAGTTAAAAGATTTATTGCCAAGGCAATCTTTTGCAGTCCCGTTGCAAGGAAAGATCGGAGGAACAATTGTCAGTCGGGAAACCCTGAGCGCTTACCGTAAAGATGTAATAGCTCCTTTGTATGGAGGTGATTATACTCGCAAAAGGAAATTATTAGAAAAACAGAAAAAGGGTAAATCAAAAATGAAAGAAAAAGGGGAGGTGCATATCCCTCCCGAGGTTTTCTTAAAAGTATTTGGGTCTTAATTGGTTTTTACCAGTTGAAAGCTGGCAATACTAAGGCTAAAATAGTAGCGAGAGCAACCAAACTTACTATAATCACCCAAACAATTCTGAAAATTTTTTTTGACTTAGCCATATTTAATAAGCTAAAATTAAAAAGCAAGAATAAATAATAAAAATATAATTGCTCTTAATTATTAATTAATTATTAAGATTATAAATTAATGGTAGCAAAAAAATCAAAAAAAAGGAAGAGCAATAAAAAGCAAAATTTATTTACTAAATTTTTCTGGTTGGCCGTTTTTGTTTTTCTATTTGCTTATTTAGGTTTTGCTAATGTGCAACTTTTTATACAGAGACACCACAATAAAGATAATTTAAGTCAACTTACTAATACTTTTAATTCTTTAGCTGAAGAACAGAGAAAATTAAATTTTGAGTTAGGAGCAACAGCCTCTCCAGAATATCTTGACAGGGTGGCGCGAGAAGAGTTTGGATATAAAAAAGAAGGGGAACAAGTAGTAGTAGTTAAGAAAAATGAAAACGAACCAGTGCAAGAGGAAAATAATAAAGAAAATAATTTACAATTTTTTCAAAATATTATAGATTGGATTACTGTTAAATTTGAATCCTTAACGCCAAAATAAGTGTTTACTTAGAAAAAATAAAAGCAAAGGCCAGAGTAGCTTAACGGCAAAGCAATTCTTTCGTAAAGAAGAGACTGCGAGTTCGATTCTCGCCTCTGGCTCATTTTTACAATTTATTATGTAGGGAATAGATTCTTTCAATATCCGACGACTTGACTTCTGTAATACTTTAATGAGCGAGAATCGAAGGCGGAGCTGTGGCTGACAGCGAGCCCGTACTTGAGCGCAACTTCAGCAGAAGTTGACGCGAAAGCGATTCTCGCCTCTGGCTCATTTTTATAATTTATTATGTAGGGGATAGATTCTTTCAATATCCGACGACTTGACTTCTGTAATACTTTAATGAGCGAGAATCGAAGGCGGAGCTGTGGCTGACAGCGAGCCCGTACTTGAGCGCAACTTCAGCAGAAGTTGACGCGAAAGCGATTCTCGCCTCTGGCTCATTTTTATAATTTATTATGTAGGGGATAGATTCTTTCAATATCCGACGACTTGACTTCTGTAATACTTTAATGAGCGAGAATCGAAGGCGGAGCTGTGGCTGACAGCGAGCCCGTACTTGAGCGCAACTTCAGCAGAAGTAAAATTATACATATCGATTAATCTTAAATAAAATAAAAAACAATAGAATGAGAACTGATAACCAAGTAGAAGTCATCGTTTTTAAAAGGAAAAAAAATAAAACACGCTTTTTAATATTAAAAAGAAATATTAAAAAAGGCGGTTTTTGGCAGCCGGTAACCGGTGGGGTTGAAGAGGGTGAGACGTTTGAACAAGCCGCTATTAGAGAGGTGGGAGAAGAAACTGGAATAATAGATAAGGTCAAATTAATTGATATAGGATATTCGTTCAGTTTCTTTGAAAACGATAAAAGATATTTTGAGAAAATTTTCGGGGCAGAAATTTTACCAGGATCAAAAATTAATCTTTCTAGCGAGCACACAGAGTTCAAATGGGTTGACGGACAAACAGCAATCGAGAAGTTTTTGAAATATCCTGGAAATATAGAGGGGTTCAGAAGGTTGATAGAAATTCTCAAGAGAAGGGAGGATTTTAAATAAACGATTTATATTAAGATAGCAAGAGTAGCAATTAGTTCAAACCAAGATCGCAAACAAGTTAATTAATTAATCAATAAACAGGCCTCAAGAGTGCAAAATAGGGTGGCATTATACAATTTTTGACCCCTAATTAAAAATTTCATATACTAATAATAGTATGTTAGTTTTATATTAAGTATAGTAAAATTTTATTACAATGTCAAAAGAAATTTTAATTATAGCAAAGAACATAAAGAAATATTGAGGTAAAATGGGTATTTCGCAAGACAAGTTATCAAAATTTGCCGGTATTACTTTACATACAATCACAAAGATTGAATCGGGAGCTACGTCTGACCCAAGAATTAAAACTATTAAAAAGATTGCTGACGCCTTAAACACAAGTATTGACGATTTGTTAAAAAAATGAAATATTTTAGTTCAACAAATTTATATTTATGAAATTACCTACAAGAATAATTTTAACAAGTGGTATTGGAACTAGATTAACAAAATTAAATGATTTTGATAGTGCTTTATTAAATGCAGGAATAGAAAATTTTAATTTACTACAAGTATCAAGTATTATACCACCAAAAGCAGAAATTATTTATCTTACAATGGGTAGACAGGAAAATTATTACCTAAAATTGGAACAGTGGTACCAGCGGTTTATTGTTATATTTTTACGGAGAAGAAGTCGGAACAAGAGTTGTAGCTATTTTAGGGTTAGGCATTCCTACAAATTACAAGAAACATAATGGGGTCATATTTGAATTTGCCGAGAGTAATATTACAAAAGATAAGGCGAAAAAAATTTGTAAAAAAATGATTGAAGAGGCGTTTAAGGCTAGAAAACTAGAGATAGAAAAAATTCAATTTATAGAAGTAGATTGCTTAGTGAAAAAGAAATATATTTGTGTAATCGCTACTGCCTTATTAATATAATTTGAACTAAACTATGATTTTATTAACTAGCGAAAAAGATTATAAAAATCTAAATTCAGAGCAGGGGAGGTTCCTGATGAATTATATAAAAATTACCATAGACAAAGTGCCTTTTTATTCAAAATTTAAAAATAAATTAAGGAATATTAATTACAAAAATTTTTTTGAATTTCCAATTACTCATGAATATAATTTGATAAATGACCCTTTTTCTTTTGTTGTCAAGAATAGTCGATTAGTTCAACTCGCATCTTCAGGAGGGACTTATGGGAAGAGGAAATTAATTTTTAGAACAAATGACGATATACAAAAAAGTGTAGAAACAGCAACCTCAATGTTTCTATGTGGAGGGATTAAACCAAAAGACAAAATTGCAATTTTACAACCTTTTGATTTATGGAACATAGGGCATATAGCTTTATTAACCTTTCGTAGTATAGGTGCTTTAAGTATACCCATAGGGCTTTCTGTAGACAATGAGGAGATTTTAAATATTCTGACCGCAACTAAATGCAATGTTATTTATGGAACACCTTCCAAAGTAATGACGATAGCTGAGTTAAGCAAAAAAACAGGCCTAACATTAAAGATAGACAAAATATTTTGTGCTGGAGAACCGATTTTGCAAGTTCATCGAGAATCTATTCAAAATATATGGGATGCTAAAATCTATGGCATTTATGGGTCTGAAGAAACCGATGGCATAGGTGCTGAGTGTGACTATAATTGTGGTTATCATATATTTGATGAAAATTTACTAATAGAAATTTTGAATCCCAAAACATTATTGGCAGCTGAAGAGAATAAAGGCGCATTAGTAGTCACAAAGTTAGGATACTCTGGCACAATTTTAATTCGCTATTTATTAGGGGATTTAGTGGAAATAACAAAAAATCTCTGTAAGTGCGGGCGAGAAGAAATAAGAATTTTTCCTAAGGGGAGAATAGAAGAAGTAATTTGGCTTTATGATGGTAGAAAGATTTTCTTGCAATCGATAGAAAATGCTTTAAATATGATTCTTCATGAGATTCCTCAATATCAGATTCTGGTTAAGAATACGCTAAAGGGAAGTATTTTAAAATTGAAAATTTTGATTAAAAATGATAATCTTTTAAAAATGAAGGATAAGTTTAAGAAAATAATAGGAAAATCTTCCCAAGATTTGAAAGAAGGGATAAACAAGCGAGAAGTTAAGTTGTTTCTT
>Ga0209506_1002404_pt1 | contig 16787 bp, 17 predicted proteins | sample AD_JPNHG2_MetaG_FD_184409 | JGI IMG/M metagenome (GOLD analysis project Ga0209506, IMG submission 184409) | Active sludge microbial communities of municipal wastewater-treating anaerobic digesters from Japan - AD_JPNHG2_MetaG (SPAdes) (version 2) | ecosystem: Engineered > Bioreactor > Anaerobic...
GATGTGATGAAGGTGAGAACGTGGTCCTTTATTGACACGGAGGACTTAGTCGGATTGCTGACAGGGATATGGAGCCGGAAAGAAGAATGTCTCCACCATCGGAACGGTCAAGTGCCCATTGCCCGGTTTTTGGTGTTGCTTCCGGAGCCCCGATCGTCGGGCTTGGCATCCTCATCATCATTTTTGGAGGTGTCCTCCTGCTGACAGGGCACTCTCCCGATGTAACTCTTCCCCCTGCTCTGCTGTTCATCGGGTTTGGTGCAGTTCTCATCGTTCTCGGCATCAGGAGATGATGCAAAAACCGTATGCAGGAGAAGATCTCAACCACTCAGGGGAGAAAATGACACAGGATTCCGGAAAAAAATCATCAGGCGGTGCAGACCATGGAGCACTCGAACTGCTCGTTGAACAGGCGACGCAGTCTGGGGATCCGCACGTCAGGCGGTATGCACTCTTCGTTCTCGGGAGGACAGGAGATCCCCGGCTGAAAGAACTTTTTTTGTCAGCCCTCCGGGACACAGACAAGGCCTGCCGGGCCCAGGCAGCCGCTGCCCTCATAGGCCTTGGAGATACTATCGTTCCTGATCTCGTCTCCCTGCTTTCCGATGCGGACTGGAGGGTCCGGTACAGGGCCGCAGAGGCACTCGGAGAGATCGGGAACCGCGCATCAGCCGGGGCACTTGTCAGGGCATTATCGGATAAAAAGGACCATGTCAGGTATATGGCTGCAAAGGGACTCGGGAGAACCGGCAACAGCGGGGCAGTTCCGGCTCTCGTGGGATGCCTTGAGGATGAAAACCCCTATGTCCGGAAAGCTGCAGTCCTCTCCCTCGGAAAACTGGGTAACTCTCATATAAGGGATGTTGTCAGGAAGCACCTGGACAGGGAGGGAACGGATTTCGTCAGGGAAGCCATCAGGAATGTCCTTTCAGGGGAGTGAAAAATATCCAGTCATCAGAAAGACACAGGGCCAATCGTTCAGGAAAATGACAGAGCAATTATCCCTGATAGAGGGCACTCTCCCCCCGAATTTCAGAACTGATTCTTTCTTTGTGGATAACTTTCCCAAAATGAGGAGTGGTCACATATCGCATGTTGCATCGTGTGTTCATGCGGTGATGGTCTCACATAATGTTCGTGGACAATCTGAAAAAAAAATTGAAAAGGAGACAGGGCACCTGGATTACCTGATTTTTGTCCCGGGCGGCACGTCTTTGAAAGGCATAAGGAGGGATGCAGAATCCCCGGCAGCGAGGATCATCCCCCTGCTCTCGATCCCAAAGATCCTGGCCGGCTGGAGGTTCGCAACGATCACCACGTTCTTTCCCACCAGATCTTCCGGCCTGTAGAAGGGTGCGATCCCGGCAACGACCTGCCGGATCTCGGAGCCGATATCGACCTGCAATGTGAGGAGTTTCTGGGATTTGGGAACCGGTTCGGCAGAAACGATCCTGCCCGTCCGGATGTCAAGGCGGGAGAATTCTTCGATGGATACGGTCTCTGTTTTCCTGACGCGTTCGCCGGCCTCCTTTACCCTCTTCCGGAGGAGGTCATCCATTTCCCGGATGAATGAATCCTCGAGCTTCTGGAAGACCGGGTGCGGAGCTTTGAGTGGTCGTGCGGGAAGATCGCCGAGAGCACTGTCAAGGGCTGTTTTTTCAATCGGCACGGTGTTTCCCACCATGTCCCATATCTCGCGGGACTTCTGCGGGATAGCAGGTTCGAAAAGGAGGGCCAGAGCATTGACAAGGACGATGCAGTCCTTGATGACCTGGCACGCGGAATCCCTGTCGGTCTTGATCAGTTTCCAGGGCGCATTTGTCTGGATATAGTTATTTCCATAAGCTGCAAGCGCCATCATCTCGTCTACCGCGACCTTGAAATCGTACTGGTTCACGGCTCTCGTGACCGAATCGATTGTTTCTTTTATCCGCGCAAGTACTTCGGGTCTCACCGGAATATCCGGGATTCCGCCAAATTCACGGTGAGCAAAGTAGAGGCTGCGATAGACAAAGTTCCCGAGCGTGTTGACAAGCTCGTTGTTGATCCGCTCGGAAAAGACTTTCCAGGAAAAGTTGAGGTCCTTGGTGTGGTTCGTGTAGGAGAGGAGGTAGTAGCGGAGGTAGTCGGCAGGAAGGCCCCGGTCGAGATAGTCCTCGTTCGTCCAGACAACGTACCCGCGGGACTTGGAGAACTTATGATCATCCACCTTCACCATCCCGCTTGCGACAATCGCATGTGGTGTTCCATATCCTGCCCCTTTCAGGAGTGCCGGCCAGAAGATGCAATGATGGTAGATGATGTCGCCGCCGATGAAATGCGTCACGCGGTTATCCCCGCACCATAAGTCTCTCCAGTCTTTCCCTGCCTCATTGGCCCATTCCTCGGTGAACGAAATGTACCCGATGGGTGCATCGACCCACACGTAGACAACGAGATCATCCCGTCCGGGAAACTTGACCCCCCAGTCGAGGGTTCTCGTGATGCACCAGTCGCGAAGACCTTCCCTGACCCAGCCAAGCGCATAGTTCCGGGCGTTCAGGGTTCCCTGGAGATTTTCGAGGTAACCGAGGAGGAAGTCCTTGAACTCCCCGAGACGGAAGAAATAGTGTTCCTGGTCACGGAGTTCCGCCTTTGTCTTGCAGACCATGCAAACCGGTTCCCTGATTTCGCCTGGTTCGAGGTGACGTCCGCACCCCTGGTCACACTCGTCGCCCCGTGCAGGTGTGCCGCAATGGGGACACAGTCCCTCGACGTAACGGTCAGGGAGAAATCGCTTGCACTGCGGGCAGTAACTCTGCTGGATGACCCTGGAATAGACGTGCCCGTTCTCGATGAGTCTGCTGACAATTTTCCTGGTCCGGGCATGGTTCGTGGGGTCGTCTGTCATCCCGAAATGGTCGAACTGGACCATCATACGCCCGAAAGTTTCAGCAAAATGGGCATGGTAGCGTTCTGACATCTCCCGGGGAGAGATCTTTGCCTCTTCCGCACTGACAACGATGGGTGTCCCATGGTTGTCAGATCCGCAGATGAAGACGACTTCCTCCCCCATATGCCGCAGGCAGCGGACATAAAAGTCTGCGGGCACGTATGTCCGCAGGTGCCCGATGTGACAGGGGCCGTTGGTATAGGGGAGGCCGCAGGTCACGAGGATGGGCTGTTTTCTCATCATTATGCTTTTGATGGTGATGCTATAAATAACTAAAAGGACCATGGGCAAAAAGACCGTCCTGAAGACGTGTTCGCTCGGTGCGGAACCAGGTGTGCCATCTCCCGGGAGGCTGGCGGAGTGGGCAGGAGAGCAGAGAGGGAGGTGTGCCGATCTCACTTCTTTCCTCGTGGAAGAGAGCATCATCCCGCAGGTGGACGCAGGAATCACAACCCCCTGCGCAGGGGGGAAGTTCTATTCAGCACGGCTGCAGGAGTCGATCGTGGGACTTGAAGGTGACCGGATCCGCGGAGAACTCGCGATTTCTCCTGGTTTTCTCATCGATGATGCAGCAAGGGCAGGCATACGTGCCCATCCCTGCCGGTTCGCCGTCCCTGCACCCCACCTCGTTGTGAAGGGCGATGAGTATTACGGGGACGCCGACGAGGCCAGCGGCGCCCTCTATGAACAATACCGGCACATTTTCAGGGCGATGAGAGATGCAGGAGTCAACGGTCATGTCTGTATCTGTGAACGGGCAGTGCCGGAAGAGATGGAAGCTCTCGCTGGGAGGCGGGTGCTTTTTCACATCGAAAAAGCGACTACTGCGACGCTGGAAGAGGTCCTCGAATACCAGCAGACACTCATTATTGAAGGGTCCGGCACCCGGGAGATTGGCAGGCTCCGCGACGAGTTTGATGTCTCCAATGTACTTGTCCTCGATCCGAAGGAGGATGAACTCAGGGCTGCAATAGAGGTATTCGGGCCGGACCGGATTCAGGTCGCGGGTTACTGTGCCAATGGAGACCCGGATTACTGGAAATCCATCGTGGCTTCTGCAGCCGTGAAGATCTGATAAACCCCGCGAAACCCCGGTTCCATACCATTTGTTGACAATGGGCCCCTTTTACGGCAGGGACTCGGCAGTCTCCACGAACCGCCTGATATGGGGGCACCGTCCCAAAAGGCGGAAGAGGATTTTGTCCCAGAAACCGAACGGAAAGTTCCCGCCCGCGGCATGGGGGTGGCCTCCACCCCCGAAGTTCCGTGCAAGAATGTGGCTGACGGGAGGGACTGACCGGAGGGAGAACCGCCCCGAGGCCGAGATGAGGACCTCCATATCCGTTCCAAGCGCCTTTCTCATCGCAGCAGCTGTCTCGCTCGGGTAGCCGAAGAGTGGTGCAAACCCGATACGGTATTTCTTCCCCTCGATCTGCGTCTTCCTGATGCTCTTTTTAATCAGCCTTTCCATCTCCTCGTGTATCTCCCTGTATTCACGTTCTATGGTTGGATCCGAGAAGATGCCCTGCACCAGGCAGTCCCTGACGTGCTCCCGGTTCTCCCGCCTCTGGAGGACCTGCCCGAGGATTGCCGACCGGGGATCTGCATGGATCCAGAGGTCATAATCGCAGACAACGGATGCAATTTCGCGGGCGACGGGATCATGAGGGAGGAGGTCACGGGCACAAATTCCTGTGGCACACGTATCAACGTTCACGTTGAGGAGATCACAGGAGGCAGCACACTTCCCCAGTTCTTCGGGACGCCACCTGTGGTGGTCCCTCCACTCTACCCTCCACCCGTTGTCCCTGATTCGCGAGAGAACTGATTCAGCCCCGGAATAGTATCCAAGGTCCGAGATACTGAGCGTATCCCCCTCTCCCGGGACTTTCGAGACTGTTTCCATGACATGGGGGAAACGGCCCACGGAACAGAAGATCGTTGTCACGTGGGGGAATGCCCTCCGGTGAATGGCATCGCACCCCACGGCATCGAGGTCGTTGTGCGTAAGGTGAACGACACCCCGCTCCCGGCCTTCGAGGAGGAGGTCTTCGTCTCTCTTCTTCCCGCGTCCGGAGAACCATGGAAATGTCAAGGGATGCACCGCCTTTTCTCCACAGGATTCCGACCTTCTTTTCTTTTCATCCCGGAAAACACATAATTTATTAGGCGGGACTGACAATATTGTTTCCCTGCCTCAGTAGCTCAGTTCGGGAGAGCGCCAGACTGAAGATCTGGTTGTCCCCGGTTCAAATCCGGGCTGAGGCATCCGGACGCCAGGTTCAAATCCTGGTTGCAAAGTTTTTGTATATCCTTTCTGACCCGTTTCTATGGTATCTTCCACGATAGCCACTACCGTACGGACTGAAGTATCATCTTCACACCGTTTCTCCTGTATCAAAGCTGAGTATGGCATGCATTCGATCGATGCTGCATTGGCATCGAATCGGATCAACAAACGGGATGCTGATCTCATCAAGGAGTTCATAGCCGAGCGAAAGGTCGCTGCCAACATTGGAGCCAGCCGGGCGAACAAGTTCATTTACGTCCTGGTCGGATGGAGGCGGTTTGTTGGGCCTTACCACGAGCTTTCGATCGCCGAGGTGTATACCAGCATCGACACGATGAAGAATAGCCTCACCCAGAAAGGCACTCCCTTCAAGCAGAATACCAAGCACGACTGGGTTCGGATCCTCCGGCAATTCCTTCTCTGGATGATCGAAAATGAGTATTCCAATCTCCCGGAGCGGAAGATCCGTCGAATCCAGATCCCAACCAAGGATACTATGACTTACAAGGCAGCTGATCTCCTTACCCCCGAAGAGGTGAAGGCACTTCTGGCAGCCTGCCGCTGGAGACGGGACCGGGCCCTCATCGGGATGCTCTATGAGGGAGGCTTCCGGATCGGTGAACTCGGCCAGATGAAGAGGGGCGATCTCTCCTTTGATAGCACCGGTGTAGTCGCCAATATGAACTTCAAGACCGGAATTCCCCGATATGTCCGGATCATCATGGCGAGAGGGTATCTCTCCCAATGGCGGGCCGATTATCCTGGTATTCCTGAGGGAGATACATTAGTATTCCTGAACGAGCAGAAGCGAGCACTCACCAACGGCGGAGTCATCAAACAACTCCGCAGGATATGCGAGCGGGCTGGGATTACGAAGCACGTCACACCGCACCTCTTCCGACACTCGCGGATTACTCATCTCATCAACGAAGGGGTCTATGAGAGCGTGATTAAGATGATGATGTGGGGTTCGGTGCATACGACGATGTTCAAGGTCTATGCCCACCTGACAGGAAAAGATATCGACGATGAGTTGCGCCGGGTCTATGGGATCCAGGCGGAAGCAGAAAAGAAACGGGTTCCGAAACTCGAGCCACGGATCTGCCCGAATTGCCACTCAATAATGCCACCGGTCGCTGACTATTGCGCACACTGTGGAGAGGCTCTTCTGAAAAGCCGTACGGCCAGGGAGGAGGATATCCAAAAGTTTGTGAAGGAGCACAAAGAGGAGCTTATGGAATACCTGGACAGAGCGCCGGCACCTAAGCCGGAGTAATTTTCTACATGGTGGTTCCTTAATATAGGCCACAACTATATACTAACCAATGGTGGCCGGATGAATGAACCTGGTAGAACTGACACGATACACGAATGACGAAGAGAGTGCGGAGAATTATTTAAGAGAACAGGGAATCCTCAAGAAATTCGAGGAATGCCCATATTGTGGGAGTAAGAGATTCAACCGAATCAGGAGATTCAAATACAAGTGTTACTCCTGTAATCGCGAATGGGGAGTCAGGCGGGGTAGTATTCTCGAAGGATTGAGAGTACCATTCACCAAATTCCTCATGGCGATCAAACTCTTCGAAATAGACACCTCGGTGAGAGAGGCCGCGAAACAATTGGGATTAGCCTATAATACGGTATACAATATCCATTCTCTTATCAGGAAGGCAATCCTCGCCACCGATGCGAATGCCTCCTCATTCTCCGGCGAGATCGAAATGGATGAATCGTATTTCGGCGGGAGAAGAAAGGGAAAGCATGGACGTGGTGCAGCAGGAAAGGTACCGGTATTCGGCATCCTTGAACGAGGAGGGAAAGTGACAGTGGAGGTCGTGACCGATGTCCAGAGTGAAACCCTCCTGGAACTGGCCATCAAGAAGGTGAAACGAGGAAGTCTCATCTACACTGATAAATTCCGTAGTTATAACGGCCTTGTCTCCTATGGGTTCAAACATCGGAGGATCGACCATGGAAAGAGATTCGCCAATGGAAAAGTGTACATTAATGGAATTGAGGGGTTCTGGTCTTTCGCGAAGGAACGATTGTTGAAATATCATGGAGTGGATGCGAAGAAATTCCCCCTCTATCTCAAAGAGTTGGAGTTCCGGTATAACCACCGTGACCGAGATCTTTATGACGATCTCGTCCAAGTACTAGTTGGATATAGTCGGGTGGCTTATACTGAGTAATCACCTTATTTTTTTTATAACCGGTGACTCATCCATGAAAATGAAGGAAATGTTTCAGAATAAAGATATACTGCTAATTACCATTTGCTTTGGGTTATTTTTATGTTTTAATTTTTCGCGGGTAGTCGGGGACGCCATGCTCTCGTCCGGGATGCCGTTTCTCGCGGCTTACAGCGCGGTTATCGTGCTCACAAATGTAATCCCATTATTTCTCATATTCCTGGGATTTCGGAAAGTATTACCTTTTATCGCCTTTTGCATCCTGTTCGTTATTAGGTTTGCCGGGACAATCTTCGCGGATCTCGCCGTTTTCCAGGCACCCATCGAGTTACTGACAATTCCCGCGTATATTATCGATCTCACCATTGCAAGTATACTTCTTGGTATTTTGCGACCGGGGTCTCGTTCCTTGACCGGAAGAGAAAAATTGGACTTTCACTTATCGCAATAAGTCTGATACTGTTCTTTATTCATCTCGGAATCATGATTATGCCTGTTCTTTTTGGTAATTTCATGTTGTAATACCTCATACCCGCTCATTTTTTTATGGGATACCCGTGGTATCTTGGATTTTTACCAACCGCATCTGCGATGGTTTAAGGTACTGGGAACCATGGACCCTGATCAATAAACCTGCAACTGCTATGTGAACCGGATCAAGCTGGCCATTCGATGGAGCCACCTGGCCATTCTGGATCGATAATGGAATAGAGACGGTTGCACCTAACCATGGATACGCCACTTTCGACGCCATCGACAATAGCTGGTTATGGGGTGATCATTTCGAAGAGCTGGCAATCTCATTTTTCAGAACGGCCCGTATTCCTGGATAACAAGCCTGTTTCTATGGCATTCAGTTTCCTGCAATTACTTTTATCAATCCCCTCGAAGAGGTAAAACCATGAACATCCTCATCATCTACAAATCCTATCACCGGATGAATACCGAAAAGGTTGCAATGGCGATGGCTGAAGCCATGAAGGTGACGCTGAAGAAAGTCGAAGAGGTCGGGCCGGAGGACCTTGCCGGGTATGACCTGGTAGGGATTGGGTCCGGCATCTACGCCGGCAGGTACCATAAGGACCTGTTCGAGCTGACCGAAAATATCCCCAGACTGGAAAAAGATGTGTTCATCTTCTCGACAGCAGGTAAGCCTGATGAGAAGTACGACCAGCCAATCAAAGAGCTGCTTATAAGCAAAGGGTGCCGGATCGTCGGCGAATTCCGGTGTCCCGGCGAGGTCTGTCCCCTGGGTTTCAATCTGAACCTGAAAGGGGGATTGGGATGGCTTGCGGGCAAGAACAAGGGGCATCCCGATGAGCAGGACCTGGAGAGGGCAAGGGAGTTTGCAAAAAATCTCGTGTCAGGGTAGTTTTTGGGGAACCATCATGACTACCTCTGATCAAACCGCCGCCCTTGTCCATGGGATCATGCAGGGATTTGCCCGCCTGACTGGGCTTTCTCCTCTCAATCCCTCGCCAAAACGCTATCTCTGGACCGATGCATTCGCGGTCTGCAACTATCTCGGGCTGTACCGGCGGACCGATGACCCGGAATACAGGGATCTCGGCAATTGCATCCCCGTACTTCTTGATCTCTTCCGACAATGCCTGGGGGAGGAGATAGAGCGGGACCGGCGAAGTGGAGTGCTGTGCCATGGGCATCAGGCCACTCCTATGAGACGGGAAGATATTCTGGGTTCCTCAACTTGAACCTTTGTGGAAGATGCTTCTGATTTTGGGGGCCCCCATTGTTTCTTTTATATCTAACCCTTTTCAGGACAAAGAGCCCTTTCCGTAGAAAGAATTCCCCGATGCCCACGAACCCGGTCCGGCGTTTATAGGCCTCGACTGCTTCCCGTGTGACAACGAGCTGTTCCATGGTGTTTTGTTCCTGCATGCCGGCAACCCGTGCCGCCACTGCACACCAGCATGGCCCAACGGGTGAAATAAGGGTGAACGGGAGCTCCTGAAAGTGGGTCAGGATAAGCCTGACTGTATCAGATAAAGGAGAAATAATAGTTCAATCGGATCTCACTGCACTTGTCAAAATAAGGGGGAGGGGAAATCCGAGATGCACCCCGAAGTGCAGATCGTCAGGAAAATTAAGATAAAAATGAATATGATACCCCTGTCCATCGCAATCCCAATTCCTCAATGGGCGATATCCTATAAGATGGACAAGAATATTTATAATTGCTCACATCATGAGAACCCAAAAATTCCTCGTGGAATTCGCCAAAATAATCCATTCAACACTCTTTCGACCCGGTTCTCCGGTTGTATGACATGGAGAAGGATGGCATTCTGTCCTGATACGTGCGATCGATTCCATCCGACCTCGACCAGATATTCCCCTGGTTCCAGTCCTGCGGTATCGAGGGTATATTCCCAGGTATTTCCCCAAGCCCCCCTCTCCGTCGCAATGACCGTGGCAGGTCGGACCGGGATGCGCAGACCGGTCTCTTCGATTACATCTGTATCATACATCCGCGCCGTTATCAGGTTTTCCGGTGCCATGTTCATGGTACCATTCACCACCACACGTTCTCCTGCAGGAACTACCAGGGCACTACCTAACTCCACGGTCGAAAGATGCAATGCGGGCTCTTCTATATAGACCGTCTGGATCACACATGAATCGTCCGTGCGGCTTCTATTGATCTGGTTCTCCAAGAGATTCGCGAGATCCAGAGCAGCGGAGATATTATTCGCTTGAGCCTCTATTTCGAAGAGAGGTATACCGTCAGCCGATATCATACGACATATTCCGGCCGACACGTTCGCCGAGAACGAGTAGTTCCGGTCCTGTCCCGGGTCCTGGACTATAATCATGAAGGGGCCACTATGGAATGTTTGGGTTGTTTCCGAGTCCAATGTCCACAATATTGTTCCAGTCGGGGACGCATTAACAACCTTGCTGTCGAGGAATGAATATCCTGCCCCCCACAGGGTGGCAGATCCATTGTGGTAGCCGTCCCCGGTGATTGTGAGGGGGTCTCCTTTCGCAAGCACGATGTCGTGACTCGCCTGGATATGAATTCCTGCGGCACAGGGGGTGATAACCGATATCAGTGCAGCAAGTGCCAGGATACAAACTGGAATTGCTGTTTTCAGTTCTGGTGACATGTCTCATCTCTTAGGCATGAGTGCCCTGTGAGACATCGATAGGATCATTTAAACGATCTCTGTGCAGGAACACGAACGAACGCCAGGCTCGATGATTTTCCAGGATTCGGTACAGAGGATATTCCCAGGGAACCATGGTCTTCTGCAGGGGTCAAGCACCGGTAGAAAGTTCTTTTATCCCGGAATTTCAGGATCCGGGACAGGGATCTGATCAGGATGCATTCCTGTACTCTGGATCCTCCTGATCACATCGACAGCTTTGTCTGTCAGGGCTACCTGTGTGCTCCTGCCGAGACGCTCCATCGCAACAATCCCCTCATCATACAGCTTTGTGATCCGGTTGCTCACCACCGAAGGCGTGACACCAAGAGCTTCGGCAATATCACGCTGGGATGTGTCCGGGTGATCGAGGAGATAAGAGAGGATCTTCCGATCTGATCCATTCTGGAATCTGGACATCACGATCTGTTCGTACGACGACATCCCCATCCCGCTCAGAACATACCGCGAAAATACTCCGTCCTGGAAGGAGGTGATCTTCCTAGTGAGTGACAGGATGGAGAGGTGGTAGCGGAGCGTCCCCCGGTTCATACCGGTCTGCTCCCTGAGCGCATTGAAGTGGATTCCGGGGTATTCCTGGATAGTATTGAAGACCCGCAGCCTCGCGGTATTGTCAAGTACTGTTTTTCTCGAGATAGTGCGGAACCCAAAATACGCCCCGAATCCTATTCCCCAGAACAGGACGATTTGAATCGGCTGTACCAGGGCTGGTGATATCGAATAGGCCATATGGCAGATGAGATCGGACGGCCTCATCTGCCACCGGGGGACGGGCACCCCTGTGCCATCGACACCGAACAGGGGGATGTAGACCAGTTCCAGGACGCAAAATCCGATGAACAGAATCCATAGCATCATGGAAAGGGCGGTATGAAATCGGCGTGATTGATGGTTCTCCGTGCTACCCTCCTTCCCTTCTGAAGATAACCAGCCCGGCATTGTTCAGATCTCGCCAGAGACGTTTATAACCTTTCTGTGCCGGATCGCGAATCGTCGCGAGAACAGTTCTGGATCTGGCACAGAGATCGTTTATGCACCTTGGTCTGATTACCTTTGGAGGGTGAGGGCAAGATCCTCACCCCATGAAAGCCACAAGGAACGCAGAAGCTACCTACGCTGTCACATTTCCGGGTCTTCCTTCGGCATTTGCCACCAGGCCCGTGAAGGAGCGAGAATCATGGAACAATATCGAATGAGAATGGGACCGGTCTTTATGCTGGTCCTCGTGCTTGTATCCGCACTGATTGGAATAGCGAGTGCGGAAGTTGAGAAAGGAGTCGTCCGATCAGATGCCACCGAAGCGCAGTTGAACCTGATCAATGAACTCCAAGGGAAGGACATTACCGTCCTTGAATACATGGAGAGGGTACACCCGGAACACCTTGTCGGGATTCCCGATTCATATAAGAAGAATATGGCCGGTCAGAAGATGACCTGGTGGGCAATGGAGCCTGCACCGGACAACGATACCAACGATGACCAGCCGGCCTTGGATCGTGCCACTGTCTCTGTCAGTGCGACTGGATACAAGTTTGACTGGAGGACTATTCGTTTCGGGGGCACCTGCACTGCATCGGGACTGGAGAACCCACCCTGGTATATCTACGTCGAGGCGTTCCTGATTAACCGGGACTCCGGGCAAACCGTGGATTCGACATCGGCGAGTTCCCAGCAGGGGGTATGGTCGGTCACCGCATCGAAAGATAAATTATATCCTGCGAATGGCCAGTACTATGTCCATGCATGGGGATATATTCCGACACCATACTACGCTGAGGACTTGGATGATACATCGGTGTTCAGCTTCCCCTAACCATTTTTTCAACCATGAATAACTATCAACGTTCCAGCGGCCTACTGATAGTCATCATCTGTCTGGTCATTATTCCCTGGACTATCAGCGCAGAACCCGTACCTGGAACAGAGGCCGTTCTCTTCACTCTTTCGGGAGAACCGTTCTATATGACCCTGGAGGGGGACTACCTTTTCTGGCTCGAGGAACGAGGGTTGTTCTCGTACAATATTGCAAATGGTTTGAAAACACAACTAGTCCAAACAGAAGAACAAACGCAGAACGATTCAGATACCACGATTCCTGCTATGCGTCAGATCGGAACACCGACGATCTCTCGTGATTTTGTCGTGTTCAGCGAAAAGGGGATCATGCTGATGAATATTTCTACAGGATCCCTGGTTCAACTTACCAACCAGAATGATTCCGTTCTCCCCGTTTCCGATCTCAGGTTCAATCAGAACCCCTGGATCGACGGGGACCGTGTTGTCTGGACCGAACACGAGGGACTTACTCACTCCAGCGTTGACGGGGGAAAGATCGTCATCCTCAACCTGACGACAGGGGAAAGACAGTACCTCCCGACCGGTTCACCGGGCAACCAGAGCACCCCCATGATTTCCGGTGACTTCATCCTGTGGAAAGACTATCGCCACAGTGGTTTGAACGACCAGAAACTCTACCTCTTCGATCTGGAGAACGGAACAGAGGAGCGTCTGCCGACGGAAAATCCGGTAAAGAGCACCCCGTATATTTCTGGCGACGATATAGTATGGACAGAGAAGATCCATGGGATCCATACGATCATCCACTACTCCATCTCTTCCCGGACAAGGACCGTTGTTGGGCAGGGAAGCATAGATCAAGGACATCTTCCTCCCATCTCGGATGACAGGATTATATGGTTACAGTCCAGGAATCCTATTGATTTTCGGGATAGAAGATGTGCGGTCATGGTGATGGACCTTCGGACCGGTGAAAAAAGCCAAATAACTTCGTTCCAGCAAGGGCTTTCACACCCTATTATCTCAGGAGAGCAGGTGGTGTATACCAGAGGTGAGGGAGAGGACTGGTTCAGGTCACCACGCGAGGTCGTGCTTTATACCCTTTCGTCTCGCCCAGGAGAGACTGGAATGAGTGATACGAGCAGGAGTAATTCTCACTCGCCTTTAAACAGTTCACTGAACCAAGGCGGAGCAATACCACCGACATCTTCGCCCGGTTTTGCCTGCTTCACACTAGTTGCGGGGTGTATTGCAGCACTGGCACTTCGGAAGGTTCTGCGGTAGGGTGATCGGATTCATAGAAAATCATCAAATTTTTATGGTTCCCCTTCTCAGGACGAGGATTCTCATTCTCGCCAAGCGAGAGCGTCCCGGGTTCAGTCACCACGGTCACCCCGCTTTTCGTGCTTGACCTTCAGGACATAGTTGTGGCCGGTAGTCCGCCGAATCCTGACGATCGCATCCCCGAACTTCTTGATCTCTTCCGACAATGCCTGGGGGAGGAGATAGAGCGGGACCGGCGAAGTGGAGTGCTGTGCCGTGGGCATCAGGCCACTCCTATGAGACGGGAAGATATTCTGGGTTCCTCAACTTGAACCTTTATGGAAGATGCTTCTGATTTCGGAGGGCCCACTACTGTTTCTTGCATGTCTCACCCTCCTTCAGGACAAAGAGCCCTTTCCGCAGAAAGAACTCCCCGATGCCCACAAATCCTGTCCGGCGTTCATAGGCCTCGATCGATTCCCGTGTGACCACGAGCTGTTCCATGGTGTTTCGTTCCTGCATGCCGGCAACCCGTGCCGCCACATGCACACCAGTATGGCCAAACGGGTGAAATAAGGGTGAACGGGAGCTCCTGAAAGTGGGTCAGGATAAGCATGACTGTATCACATAAAGGGAATCACCTCGGGATCTGCGGGAGCGTGGGGACCTGCCGGAGGGCAGGAGGCTGCTTCGTCCCGCTCTTTTACATGATGAACTCCATCAACTCCGGACCGTGCTGGGAGATGCTGGGGAGAGGTACCTTGTCTCAGCCCGCCCAACAGATCTTGTCAATGTTTTAATCACCCTGTCGTTTATTGGTCGCTTCGTAAGGCCTCTATCTCGGGGTTCTCACCTTTGTATGATTCAGACTCGAAAATCACATGAACAACCATGTTAATTGATGCGATGAATATCATCACGATGATTAACATTCATCGAACTAATAGGTTAAAACGTTTAAATTTGAAATTCAAGTGAGAAGAGAAAGTATTTCTTTCATTAGGTCTAATTGAGAATCCAGGTGGGGGCTCACCGTGTCCTCAACAGATCGATGAACCTACCGCTGCCCGAAGGCAAGAAATGATTCGCTTTCTCATATTAAAGGCTTTTTGTTCCTTGCCTCCGGAAACCACAAAATGGAGGTAAGGAAAATGAAGAAAAAAGGAACGACCAGTATTCTGTCCGTGTTCCTGGCCCTGGTGCTGGTGGGCGGGACAGTGATACCGAGGGTAATGGCAGCTCCGGTTTTTGCGCAACCCCTGCCAATACCCACGGTTGATACCACGATACCTTCGGTAGATCCGTCTCTTTTCATGATAGACGAGAGGATCAAGAATGCGACGCCGCACTGGGCATTGCTCGCCGCCGATAAGGAAGGGCAGGAGAATGCCTTGAACGACCTGAAGGAATGTTCCCTTTCCAGTGACGAAGTGACGCGCCTTTCCGAGGGACTCCGGAAAATCTGGAGCAAGTATCCCACGACTATCGTCCAATCCGACAAGGGACAGACCCTTACATTCGCATCACCGCAGGAAGGTATCCTGACCGATGAAGAGAATGCACTGCTTACGCAGGCGGATGAAATCCTGGCAAAATATCTCAATGAAAAGATAGGGGGCGGGAACACCATCCTCTGGTGGGGGAACCCGTGCCACCAGGACATCATTGAGATCTCGTGTCTGAAGTGGGGGGTCTCATCGACATACGCCACGTATGCCCATAACGCGGCGGACGATCCCGATTCCTGGCCGATGATCTGGCCACCGACAGGATATGAATGGCTGAATAACTTCATCCAACAGGTCTGCCATTCGTACGACCACTATTACAACCCCGAACTGGGCACGGGACTGGCTCCGGCGCAGTGTGCGAACTATGCCAACTCCGCCAAGAGCTACTATGACCAGTCGTCGATGTACAACGCCTACACGTACATGGGCTATTCCAGCCACTTCCTCACCGATGTCGGCAACCCGCTCCACACCGGGATGGAGATCGAACAAGCCCTGAACCGGTGGGTGCACGACGATTATGAGAACTATGTCGGGACGAACTGGGAAGCGGGTTCCGGACAGGGGTATAACTTCAAATCGGTGATCAATAATAACTGGTACTATTACGCCATGTCCAACCCCGCGACTTCGACCCGCTCACTTGCCAGCTATGCGAAGAACTATGACGATACGTTGTTCTACCTGGTATATAACCACCGGTACACATTCAGAACCGATCCGTCAGTCCGATCAATTACCCAGAGCTGTCTCCTCGACACTGCCAAGCACTCGCTTGGCCTGGTCAAGTATGTGAGGGATTAATATTACCATTTTTTTTGTTTCAGTGGTCTGGGGGTGTACATGTTAGATGTTCCCGTGATCCTGCTCGGCGCGATTCTTCTCTTCTGTATCCCCGCAATCCTTATCAGCGCATTCGTTACTGTAGTTTATTTTGCATTAAGAAAACTGCCACAGATTGCCGGTGTCATTGCACCGGTTGTTGTGGCATTCGGTCTCACGGCGATTACCCCTGCATTTCACGAGATGGTGACGCTCTTTCCTTTTTCATTGTTGATTGAGCTGGGGATTCTTGCAACCGGGGTGCTGACGCCGTACATGTTCCTCGACCGAATCTTCCCTACCGAAAGCCGAACGAAGATCGTGCTCCTCGGCTCTGTCATTGCCATCGCCGGGCGCCTCGTATACGGCTTTTCCGGAGTATTCGGGAATGGCACGGGATCCCCAATCTTCCACCTAGTCACTTCTTTCGCCACATCCGACGCTAATTTTCTAATTTTAAATTCGATTGCCCTCTATGCGGAGATGGTCATCGGAGCAACAGTGGTATTCGGAATTATTTATGCGGCCATGGTCATAATGAGGCTTTTACGGAGATGTGTAGCAGGCCACTGATACACCCCAGCATGGCCATACGGGTGGAATAAGGATGAACAGGAGCTCCTGAAAGTGGGTCAGGATAAGCCTGACACATGAACAATCGTGTTAATCGTTGCGATGAATATCATCACGATGATTAACATTCATCGAACTAATAGGTTAAAACGTTTAAATTTGAAATTCAAGTGAGAAGAGAAAGTATTTCTTTCATTAGGTCTGATTGAGAATTCA